>ERZ773156.17-NODE-17-length-232391-cov-27.6616_pt1 | contig 232391 bp, 222 predicted proteins | sample MGYA00511895_ERZ773156 | MGnify/ENA primary metagenome ERZ773156 (study PRJEB29015, sample SAMEA2737850) | human gut metagenome | biome: human gut; feature: human-associated habitat; material: faeces | place: China | collected 2012 ... | reverse complement strand
GGTCATCGGGCATTATCTGAACATAAAACACTATCAGTAAGTTGGAGTCATTACCAACCTTTTCATCCTGGTTAACCCTGTTTACGGAGCACCTCAAAAATAAACCTTACACTGGCAAGGTGAATACAATGACCGAGATAATTACCCGTAAAGAAAAGATCAGTTATGGGTTAGGCGATATGGCGAGCCATATTGGGCTGGATAACGTCATTATTTTTCTGACGTTTTACTATACGGACGTGGTGGGGCTACCTGCCGCATTCGTGGGCACCATGTTTCTTCTGGCGAGAACCGCCGATGCCATAATAGACCCGGCGATGGGCTATATCGCTGACAGGACGCGCACGCGCTGGGGCAAATTCCGTCCCTGGATGCTGTGGCTGGCGCTGCCCTTTGGCGCAAGTTGTCTGCTGACCTACGCCGTGCCGGCGTCCCTCGATCTGCACGGTAAAATGATTTTCGCTACCGTCAGTTATACCCTGATGATGCTGATGTATACCGCAATCAATATTCCCTATTGTTCCATGGGCGCGGTGATTACGCCCGACAACGATGCGCGAATTTCCCTCCAGTCTTATCGCTTTTTCCTTGCCACTTTGGGTGGCGCGCTGTCGACATTCTTTATGATGCCGCTGGCAGAGTTTTTAGGTGGCGACGATAAATTACTGGGCTACCGCTGGGCAATGGCCATTATGGCGACCGTCGCGGTCGTCATGTTCTGGATCTGCTTCGCCAATACGCGTGAACGTATTAAGGCTCCCGCTACCCACAATAATTATCTTGCGGAACTGCGGGATTTATTACGAAACGACCAATGGCGGATTGTCGCCGTCCTGGTATTAACCAACATTGGTTTTGGCGTTATTCGCCTTGGCGCAATGATGTATTTCGTCACTTATTATCTCGGTAGCGCAAGCTATTTTATGTGGATGCTCGGGGCGCATATTCTCGGGAAAGCCGCAGGCAGCGCGCTGGCCAAACGTCTGACGCAGAACGTCAGCAAAGTGCAGATGTTTGGATACTGTTCCGTACTGGCGGGGGTACTCAGCATCGCTCTGTTCTTTGCGCCTAAGTCGGTGCTTATTCTGGTGCCCATGACGTTTATCGTCTCCACCCTTTACCAGGCCACCACCACGCTGATGTGGGTAATGATGGCGGACGTCGCCGATTACGGCGAATGGAAACAGGGCAAACGCATGGACGGCGTGATCTTCTCCACTTTCCTCGCCGTACTCAAGTTGGGGATGGCGATCAGCGGCGCGATTGTTGGCTGGACGCTGGGCTTAAGCGGTTATGTTGCCAATGCCCCGGAGCAGACCAACACGGCCATGTACTGCATCATCGCCCTCTTCACCGTCGTGCCTGGCGTCTTGTCACTCTGCGCGTTTGCCACGCTGCGCTGGTATAAGCTCGACGACAGCACAATGCAATCCATCCATCTCGCCAAACACCCTGTTTAGAAGGACGCGTTATCCATGAGTGAGCTGATTCAACATTCCAACAGCATCGAATGGCGTTTTGAACGCCAGATCCTGCGTATTGAACCGTGGGGAGAAAACAGCCTGCGCGTCAGGGCCACCTGCTCCCCGGCTTTTGAGGACGCCTTACAGGCACTGTTGCCCGCCGCCCCTTGCCAGGCTGAGATTATCGCCGAAGCGGAAAGCCTGACGCTGCGCAACGGCAATATTACCGCGACGCTGAACCTTAAAGGTCAGCTGGCCTTCTACAATCAGCGCGGCGAACTGCTGCTGGAAGAGATGTGGCGCCAGCGTTCAACGGTGGGTATCGGTGCCAGCGAGAAGAGTCAGGATAAATATGTCAGCGCCCTGAAGCTGGATGGCCGTGAATTTAAGCCGCTAATGGGGGGAAAATATCAGCTCACCGTCCGGTTTGAATCGCGTCCGGATGAACGCATCTATGGCATGGGTCAGTACCAACAGCCGTGGCTGGATCTGAAAGGCTGTACGCTGGAACTGGCGCAGCGCAACTCCCAGGCCAGCGTGCCCTTTATGCAGTCCAGCCTTGGCTATGGCCTGCTGTGGAACAATCCGGCGATTGGTGAAGCCAGCTTTGCAAAAAATCAGACGGAATGGCGCGCCCGCGTGACGGGAGAAATGGACTACTGGATCACCGCCGCTGACACGGTGGCGGATATCACCCGCCAGTATGTAAAAGCCACCGGAACTCCGCCCGCCGCCCCGGCGTTTATCAGCGGGCTGTGGCAGTGCAAATTACGCTACCGTACCCAGCAGGAGGTGCTTGAGGTTGCGCGGGAGTATCGCCGCCGTAATCTGCCGCTGTCGGTAATGGTCATCGACTTTTTCCACTGGCCGAATCAGGGCACCTGGTGCTTCGACCCCGTAGACTGGCCCGACCCTGAAGGGATGGTCGACGAGCTGCGCGAAATGGGTATTGCGCTGATGGTGTCGGTGTGGCCAACGGTAGAGGCGCGCAGCCCTCTCTATCCGCTGATGAAAGCCAAAGGCTGGCTGGTCAGCAGTGAACGTGGCGTGCAGGTCAACCTCGACTTTATGGGCAATACCACCTTCTTTGATGCGACCCATCCAGAGGCGCGGAAATTCGTCTGGGATACGGTGAAGAAAAATTACTACGACATGGGCATTAAGCTGTTCTGGCTGGACGAAGCGGAACCGGAATACCGCGCCTATGATTTTGACAACTATCGCTACCACGCCGGTCCGGTACTGGAAGTGGGCAATCGCTACCCGCGTGATTTTGCGCAGGGCTTTTACGATGGGCTCCAGGCAAACGGTGAAACCGACATTGTTAACCTTGTACGCTGCGCCTGGGCAGGCAGCCAGCGATTCGGTGTGCTGGCGTGGTCGGGTGATGTCCACTCCTCATTCCATGCTTTTCGCAATCAACTCGCCGCGGGACTGAATATGGGGCTGGCGGGGATCCCATGGTGGACGACCGATATCGGCGGCTTCCAGGGAGGGAACGTTAGCGACCCGGCGTTCCACGAATTACTGATCCGTTGGTTCCAGTGGGCGGTGTTTACACCGGTTCTGCGCATGCACGGCTATCGCGAACCGCAGATCCAGCCTCCGGAGCGCTACCGTGACGGCATTCCTCAGTGTAACAGCGGTTCGCCTAATGAGCTGTGGAGTTACGGAGAAGAGAATTACGCCATCATGCAGCACTGGCTTACCGTGCGCGAAATCCTGCGCCCGTATATTGACGCGTTGTACCAGCAGGCTCATCTGCACGGAGACCCGCTCATGCGTCCGCTGTTCTGGCACTATCCGCAGGACAAGCAGAGCTGGGCGTGTGAAGATCAGTATCTGTTTGGCGAAGATCTTCTGGTGGCACCGGTTATGCAGGCCGGCCAGCGTGAGCGCGATGTCTGGTTGCCGACGGGCAATAGCTGGGTCGCTCTCAATGGTGAGCGCTACGCCGGTGGGGAGCATATCCGGGTGCCTGCGGCGCTGGAAACCATCCCGGTGTTTATCCGCGAAGGGAGTCCGCTTATCCAGCAACTGGTGGACTGACGTCAGGCAAGTGCCCAAAGATAGACAATTTTTTCAGTAAAGCCTGCCTGCCGACGCGTTTGCGCGTAAAGTAAGCAGGCTTACTATTTTTGGCAAGGATCCCGTCATGTTCGACCCTACACTGCTCATACTTCTGGCCCTGGCTGCACTGGGTTTTGTCAGCCACAACACCACCGTCGCGATTTCCATTCTGGTCCTGATCATCGTTCGCGTCACACCGTTGAACACCTTCTTCCCGTGGATAGAAAAACAGGGGCTTACCATCGGGATCATTATTTTGACCATCGGCGTGATGGCCCCGATTGCCAGCGGAACGCTACCGGCCTCAACGCTGCTGCACTCCTTTGTAAACTGGAAATCGCTGGTGGCGATTGCGGTGGGCGTTTTTGTCTCGTGGCTTGGCGGTCGCGGCGTGACGCTGATGAGCAGCCAGCCTTCGCTGGTGGCCGGGCTGCTGGTGGGCACCGTGTTAGGCGTGGCGCTGTTTCGTGGCGTGCCGGTTGGCCCGCTGATTGCTGCCGGTCTGGTTTCGCTGTTTATCGGGAAGTCGTAGTCAGGCTGGCGATATAGCGGGCCGGCGTCTGTCCCAGTCCTTTCTTAAACATGGTGATGAAGGCGGTGGTGGAGTCATACCCCAGCGCCTGCGCCGCCTGCTGAACCGACTTTCCGCCGATCAAAAACTGCAATGCGACAATCAGCTGGAGCTAGTGCCGCCAGCGGCGAAAGCTTAAGCCGGTCTCTTTCACCACCAGCCGCGCCAGATTGCGTTCGCTCATGGCAAAGTGGCTGGCCCACTGCGCCAGCGTCTGCCAGGCGGCAGGTTCGTTTGCCATGGTCTCACTCATCAGGCGAATTTTTGGATGCGGAGATACCGGCAGCTGTAGATGCTCCTGCGGTTGCAGGGGCAGTTCATCAAACAGGACGTCTACCAGCCTTCCCGTAGCGGGAAGAGGCAACTCTTCCCGTGACCTGTCCGCAAGCGCCAGCACCAGCTCCCGCACCAGGGGCGATATTTTCAGCGTACAGGTACGCGTCGGCAATTCGAGCGCACCGGGTTCAATAAACAGCAGGCAGAGCTGCGCGCCGGGCGTCGCCTTGTTGCTGTGCGGCGTTTGTCCTGGGATCCACACCGCATACTGGGGCGGCACCATCAGCATCGCGCTCTCCACTTCACAGGTGATCGCTCCACCCAGCGCCATAATCAGCTGCCCTTTGCGGTGCTGATGCAGCGGAATAAATTGTTCCTGTGCCACCACGCGGATGCGAAAGGCCACCGCCGCGTCGTGCTGGCTATCGGGATCGTAGCCGTCGAGCCCCAGTCCGTACATAAAGTTGTCCGATATTAGCGATAAACTGTCATTTTAGCCTGATTTCAACCACAACTTAAATCGGTATGGTATGCGCTCGCCTGAACGTAAGAGACAATAATGACTACTGCTATTCAACCTTCCGGGAAACAGGGTGCACTGCTGGTTGCAGGCATCCTGATGATCGCCACGACGCTGCGCGTCACATTTACCGGTGTCGCCCCCCTGCTCGACACCATCCGACAGGACTATGGCTTAAGCACGGCGCAAACCGGCCTGCTCACAACGCTGCCCCTGCTTGCCTTCGCCTTTATCTCTCCCCTTGCCGCAGGCGTCGCCCGGCGCCTGGGCATGGAGCGCAGCCTTTTTATCGCTCTGCTGCTGATTTGCATCGGGATTGGCGTACGTTCGCTGCCGTCGGCCGCGCTGCTGTTTATCGGTACGGCGATCGTGGGCTGTGGGATTGCGCTGGGCAATGTCCTGTTACCTGGCTTAATCAAACGTGATTTTCCGGGCCAGGTCGCAAAACTCACGGGGGCGTATTCGCTGACGATGGGGGCCGCCGCTGCCGCAGGGTCGGCGCTGATCGTCCCGCTGTCGCTGGGGAGTGGTGGCTGGCACGGAGCGCTGTTGATGCTGATGTTCTTCCCGCTGGTGGCGCTGCTGCTGTGGTTACCGCAATGGCGCCAGAGGCCAGCCGCCACCCTGACCGGCGCGGGCGCGTTGCACAACCGGGCTATCTGGCGCTCGGCACTCGCCTGGCAGGTGACGCTTTTTATGGGCATTAACTCGCTGATTTACTATGTCATTATCGGCTGGTTACCCGCGATTTTGCTTAGCCACGGCTACAGCGAAACGCAGGCTGGCTCCATGCACGGGCTTCTCCAGCTGGCAACCGCTGTTCCCGGTCTCGCCATTCCGCTGATCCTGCACCGTCTTAACGATCAGCGTGGCATAGCCGGGCTTGTCGCTCTGATGTGCGCTGTCAGTGCGGCCGGGTTCTGGTTCGCGCCGGGGCTGGCCGTCGTCTGGACGCTGGTGTTTGGCTTTGGATCCGGCGCCACCATGATCCTCGGCCTGACGTTTATCGGACTGCGGGCCAGCTCGGCACATCAGGCCGCCGCGCTCTCCGGCATGGCACAGTCGATTGGCTATCTTCTGGCGGCCTGTGGCCCACCGCTGATGGGGAAAATTCACGATACCGCCGGAGACTGGCGCATTCCGCTGCTGGCCTGTGCGCTGGCTGCGGTAGTGATGGCCCTGTGCGGCATGCTGGCCGGGCGTGACCGGGAGATCACACCCCGCTGACATTCAAGGCAGACCTGACGGTCTGCTTTTTTTATCCCTGCGCCGCCCGCAGCATGGCCTGTACCAGCACGACAGGTCGCCCTTGAAGCGCAGCCCGCTCATGCTGGAACAGGGTGATGACAAAGAAAGGATGGGTTATCAGCTCTGCCGCGCGGATCTCGCCCTGCTCGTCCCAGCCCGTTACGCGCATGTCGCCCCGCTCAAGCTGGCTGGCAAACTCAGACGAGACACCGTAATTGCAGTGATACCCCTCCTGAATTTCCGGCTTGCCATACGCTTTGGCAATCAGCGTGTTATTCCGCAGCTCTATCGCGTCGGTTTTTTCTACCAGCGAGCAGGTCAGCGGCGCAATCACCATCCTTCCCTCGGTATCGGTTTCGGCATGGCCTGCATCGTGCCAGCCCAGTACATTACGCGCATACTCAATCAGCGCATGCTGGAACCCGCCGCAGGTGCCGAGAAAGGGGATGCTATTCTCACGCGCGTAACGCGCCGCAATAAACGCCGCCTCGGTGTTTTTATACGGGCTTGCCGGTACCAGCCAGATGGCATCATACCCGACGAGGTCTTCGGGGCTGGTCAGCTCAGGCGTGGCGAGCCAGTCATAATCAGCGGTGAGATCCAGAACCGCAGCGGCGTCGTCAATCGCCAGCGGGATCGCCTGGTGCGCAATAACATCAGGATTGAAATCACCAACCAGCGCAATGCGCAGCGTCGTTTTAACCGGGGAGAGTTCCATGAGAGATTCCTTATGCCGGAGGATTTTCAGATAACATAAGGAGCCTCAGACTACCGATCTTTTGCAATTATCACAATACCTTAAATTGGGTGGATAAAAGCCGGGTGCTATAGTGTTCTTGCCGAACGTCGCACGGCAGGAGGAAAACGGATGATTCAATGTAAGCGCGTATATGAACAGGCAACGTCAGACGATGGTTACCGGGTGCTGGTAGACAGACTCTGGCCGCGAGGAATAAAAAAGACCGACCTCGCCTGTGATGAGTGGTGTAAATCGCTAACGCCGTCCAGCGAACTGCGAAAAGCTTTTCACAGTGAAACGATAGATTTCACTGCGTTCAGTGAAGCCTATCGTAAAGAGCTGGCGCAGCATCAGGATGAAGGCAAACGCCTGGCGGCCCTCGCCCGACAGCAGACCGTGACGCTACTCTACGGGGCGAAAAACAGGGAGCAGAATCACGCGCGGGTACTGGCGGACTGGCTACGTAAACTGTGATTAACCGATCGCCAGCTCATCCACGTTGTGTGGCATCTCGTCGGGAGTAAGCGGTATCAAATATTCCGGGCGAACAAACGCAAAACCGTGCTGGTTATCAAAGGCGTAAACATCACCGGTGACCAGCCACAGCGCACGTGCTGATGTATCAGGTAATTGCGTCATGACGCCGTTAACCGGGTTTACAAAACGCTGGCCCGGCTGACAAAGGCCAAACAGCTCCACGGATTTACCGATATTTCGACGGCCTGCCGCCGTACGCGCACCCACGATCATCGCCATGCTGCCCGGTTTTAACTGAAACATACTTCTTCTCGCAAACGTACTGCCAGAAACTGGCTAAGAATAATCCTAAAGAGAAGTGTATCGCAGTTTTATTGCCCTTGTCATCTGGTTGGTTGCGGGTGATCGCGGCGGTAGAGATCCCATTCCTCGATCACTTCCCCGCCTGGTAATTTGCACTCGGTACGTACACCCTGCGGGCTTTGGACAGGGATTTGCTCTCCCCCTTTCTCCAGACAGTACACTGACGCCGGGTTTGCCATACCAATAGCGTGCGGCGGTTGAGGCGCATCAGGAGGGGTGGTCTTTGTTGAGCAGGCGGCCAGCGGTACAACCAGCGCCAGGAGAAGATATTTCATTATCATGATCCTTCAGGGTGTAAAAACGTCAGAGTAACGGGTCATCGCCGTTTTCTCCATGATTTCTCCATTAAACCTGCACGATTCCCTCTTATAGTGATACCTGTTCTCACACTGACCAGAGAACATCATTCCGTAATCAAGATGTTTTGCCCCGATCTCAACATCGGGGCTTTTTTTTAGCCTCTCCCTCATCCGCTTTCAGAAGAATCTATAAAATTAATCCTGTTCATGTTTTACTATGACCGGAGTCTAAATTTTCAGCATAACATGCAGATACAAAGGTCTTCTGCATGGGAGTCAACCTGCCTCATGTCAGATATCATTCTTGCCCGTGTTTCAGAAACCCTCTCCACTGAGCAATCTCTCGACAGTCTTGTGCGTCAGCTACTGGAAATGCTGGAAATTGTGACGGATATGGAATCAACCTACCTGACCAAAATCGATATTAACGCGCGTTTGCAGCACATTTTATATGCCCGTAACAGCAAGCAAATGCAAATCCCGGAAGGGTTCAGCGTGCCCTGGGACGAAACGCTCTGTAAGCGCGCCATGGATAGCGACACTTTGTTCAGTAACGAGGTGCCTGACCGCTGGCCGGAGTGTGAAGCGGCAAAAGCACTGGGTATTACAACCTATATGAGCGTGCCGGTTCACCTGGCTGACGGTTCTCTGTACGGCACGCTTTGCGCTGCCAGCACCGCACAGAAACAGTTCAGCGAGCGTGGCGAGCAGGTGATCAGGCTCTTTGCCGGGTTAATTGGTCAGTACATTCAGAAAGAGTCGCTTGTGCTTCAGCTTCGCGAAGCAAATGCGGCGCTCATTGCCCACTCTTACACCGACGCCCTTACCGGCCTGCCGAATCGTCGCGCCATTTTTGAAAACCTTACCACCCTGTTCTCACTGGCGCGCCATCTTAGCCGCAACGTCATGATTGCCTTTATTGACCTCGATGATTTCAAGCGAATCAATGACCAGTACGGGCATGAGGCGGGCGATCGCTTCCTCGTACAGGTCGGCAAGCGACTGACTCACGAGCAAACGCAGGATGAGATTATTGGCCGGCTCGGCGGCGATGAATTTCTGGTTGCCAGCCTGAGTCACAGCGATGATGGCGACGCCAGTACAGAGATCAACGCAATCAAAACCCGCCTCAATGGTCTTATTGCGGGCGAATACGGGTTAGGCAATGCCACCATTCTTTATCCCGGTGCAAGCCTTGGCGTCGTTATTGTTGATCCTCACAGCACGGATGAAGATAGCGCCCTGCGCACCGCGGACCTCGCGATGTATCAGGATAAAAAAGGAAAAAGCAAAACAGGCTTTGTCGCGTTAGATTAAAACCGTACACTCTACGGCCTTATACAAACTCAAACAGGTGATGGCATGAGAATAGGGATCCTCTTTCCGGTGGTTATTTTTATCACAGCGGTGGTGTTTTTAGGCTGGTTTTTCCTTGGCGGTTACGCCGCGCCGGGGGCATAAATGAGAAAAACGACCATCATCATGCTGATTGTCGCCATCGTGGCCGTCGCCGGTACGCAGTTAGGCTGGTGGTAACGCCCAAAGTAAAAAGGCCGCCGTCAGGCAGCCTTTTTTAACACAGGTCAGATTTAGCTTTTGATTTTTCTGTAGATAAACAGAACAACCAGCGCGCCAATCACCGCGACGACAAAGCTGCCGAAGTTGAAGCCATCAACTCTGCCAAAGCCGAACAGGGTACTGATCCAGCCGCCGACGACTGCACCCACAATCCCCAGAATGATCGTGACGATGAAACCGCCGCCATCTTTGCCCGGCATAATCCACTTCGCCAGGATCCCCGCAATCAGCCCAAAGATAATCCAGGATAAAATTCCCATAGCTTTCCTCTCTGTATGGTTTTTGTCATTAAATCAACGACACAGAAAAGGATAGCACAGGATCTGAGAAAGGAAATTTGTGATAAGAATCACACGGCTCGTTTGAGTAAAATATGAGCAGTAAAAAATGTCGATCCACACTCATCCTGGGGTTGCATCTTCTACTGAGAAAGATTATCTTTCTCATTACTGAATAGTTGAGCAAATAACTCAGGTATTCAGTACGACATTGCTCACATTGCTTCCAGTATTTCTTGCCCACTTTTTAGTGGGCTTTTTTTTTGCCTCAACCCACCAAAATCTGGCGTTTTTTCTGTGGAGGTGAAACGCTATTCTCTGTGGCTTCTGAATAACCAAAAAGCGTTGATAACATGAACGTATCGAGCAAGTTCGTCATCTGCCTTAATCTTGTTTCTGCCAGTACGCTACTGTTACTGCTCTCAACACGGTTTGAGTGGTTCTGAGTTGAAAGGAGCCTGGCAGGGTGGATTTCCTTCCGATTCCGTGCCGGCTCAACTCTCATACTTGTAGCTTTTATGACCTGTGATAAGATCCCTGCACCTCAGGACGTGGCGGGACAGCAGGAAAATGAAGAAGGCCATTGCCGTTGCTATCATCTCAACCCTAATGGTCGTCCTGTCGCTGTATGCGGTTAACGCCATTATCGTTGAGCAGCAAAAGAACCGGCAGAGGGAGATCTCCCACACGCTCTTAAGCTATTCCGAAGAGTTAACACAAAATATCGCCAGTACGCTTAAAAATACCACCGTGCAGGGATGCGATAGCGCCAGTCTGAACGTCTACCGAAAATTAAAGATGCGTAGTCTCTATTTCGCCGATGTGGGGTTTATTGAAAAGGGGAAAATCACCTGCACCGCGTTTTGGGGCAAGCTGGCAAATCCCATCGCCCTTCCCCCTGAGCTGCATAAAACCCAGAACGGATTCAGTCTGGCGCAGTTTTCGCAGAAAGATTTCTTTATCGGTAATGCGACAATTTATAACCACCTTATTATTTTCACCTCCCGTTCAGCCTACGATAAATTTGCCCCCGTTACCGCCAACTATTCGCTTCGTTCTTCCACTAAAGATTTCGGCCGCACCTTTTTCACCGTTACGCCGCCATCAGAAAACTTCAGCCGCTTACAGTCTCTGTTATTTACGCTGGCTGTGACAGAGTGCAGTACACGCTGGGATTTGTGCGTTACCGTCACACACCACGATGCCGGACTGGCTTCGCTCTCCCACGTAGTGATGGTGCTTCTGTGCTTGTTTTTATACTTTATCTGGGTATCCCTGACGCTGTTTTCTCTTCGACTTTATGAAGACCGACGTTCTCTGGAACGAACGCTGGTCAAAGCGGTAAAAGCGAATACCATCAGCGTTCATTTTCAGCCTGTTATTCGGGTTGCTGATAAGAAAATCGTCGGGGTTGAAGTGTTATCAAGATGGCAGGATAACAATCACAAAGAGGTTTCTCCTGAGCTGTTTATCCCGTTAATCAAAAAAATTGGCCTGTATAACGTTTATTATCAGAACATGATAAAGAAATCCCTGGCGGAAATTGCCGCGCTGGCCGCTGAACATCAGTTAATGATTTCACTGAACGTTGGCCGGACGGAAATTGAAGACGGCAAATTCCTGTCGGTATTACGTCATGCATGCTCAGAGAACGCGATTCCTTTATCGTTAATCAAAGTTGAGTTATCCGAGAATGGCGTTTCCACCTCGGCCATCCTTGAAGAGTTTTGTGAGGAGCTTAAATCGGCAGGCGTCAAAATTTCAATAGACGATTTTGGCGTGCAAAACTCTAATCTTGCCAGGCTCACAAATCTCAAATATGACGAAATCAAGGTAGATAAGTCGTTAGTGGACGGCATCAGCGAGCACTATAAACAGGATATCCTGGTGATCTTCAGCGACGCGCTCGCTAAACTGAACAAAACCCTGGTTTTTGAAGGGGTTGAAAGCGAAACACAATTTCAGTTCATCGCGCAGAGATACCCCGATGCCCTCGTACAAGGCTGGTACTTTTCAAAGTCGCTAACCCGGCACGACCTCGCCAGGCTGCTGGCAGACTCAGCGCGATGATGAGTTATTCATTGCCCCACTGATTCAGGAAGTTCGCAATATCGTCAATGCGCGCTTCGTCTATCTCCGCCTGGACAGCCATCTCCCGCTGCGCCTCTTCACTGATTTCCTCATTGTTGTATAAGCGAGTGAGCAGCAGCTGGAAATAGTGTGCCAGCGGCGTACGCTCTGCCTCTTCTACCGGTTTCGCCGTTTCAGTCGCATACTCGTCGACGATGTCATAATACTTGAGCGGGATATCATGGGTCATAGCGTTGTTTCCGTCTTGTGTGCATAAAAAACGGGAACCCTCAGGCTCCCGTTGTCATTTAACCCAGCGAGTGGATTACATGTTCGCGATAATCGCGTCGCCAAACTCTGAGCATTTCAGCAGTTTAGCGCCTTCCATCAGACGTTCAAAGTCATAGGTGACGGTTTTCGCGTTAATCGCGCCTTCCATACCCTTAACGATCAGGTCTGCGGCTTCGAACCATTCCATATGACGCAGCATCATCTCTGCGGACAGAATGATAGAGCCTGGGTTGACTTTGTCCTGGCCTGCGTATTTAGGTGCAGTACCGTGAGTGGCTTCGAACAGGGCGCACTCGTCACCGATGTTCGCGCCCGGGGCGATACCGATACCACCCACCTGTGCTGCCAGCGCATCGGAGATGTAGTCACCATTCAGGTTCATACAGGCGATCACGTCATACTCAGCAGGACGCAGCAGGATCTGTTGCAGGAACGCATCGGCAATCACATCTTTAATGATGATCTCTTTACCGGTGTTCGGGTTCTTAATTTTCTGCCATGGGCCGCCGTCGATCAGTTCACCGCCGAACTCTTCGGTCGCCAGCTGGTAGCCCCAGTCTTTGAACGCGCCTTCGGTGAACTTCATGATATTGCCTTTGTGAACCAGGGTCACAGAGTCACGGTCGTTGGTGATAGCGTATTCGATGGCGGCACGCACCAGACGCTTGGTCCCTTCTTCGGAGCACGGCTTGATGCCGATGCCGCAATGCTCTGGGAAGCGAATTTTCTTCACGCCCATCTCTTTGCGCAGGAATTTAATCACTTTTTCTGCATCAGCAGAGTCCGCTTTCCATTCGATACCCGCGTAGATGTCTTCAGAGTTTTCACGGAAGATAACCATGTCGGTCAGTTCCGGGTGCTTAACCGGGCTTGGAGTGCCCTGGTAGTAACGCACCGGACGCAGACACACATACAGATCCAGTTCCTGACGCAGCGCCACGTTCAGGGAGCGAATGCCGCCGCCAACTGGCGTGGTCAGAGGGCCTTTGATAGCAACGCGATAGTCGCGGATCAGGTCCAGCGTTTCGGCTGGCAGCCAGACGTCCTGGCCATAAACTTGAGTGGATTTTTCACCGGTGTAAATTTCCATCCAGGAAATTTTACGCTCGCCTTTGTAGGCTTTCTCAACAGCGGCATCAACCACTTTCAGCATCGCCGGGGTAACGTCTACACCGATACCGTCGCCTTCAATGAACGGGATAATCGGGTTGTGAGGAACGTTAATCTTGCCGTTTTGCAGGGTGATCTTTTTACCTTCCGCCGGAACAACTACTTTGCTTTCCATTAACCTCTCCTTCGAGCGCTTCTGGTTGTTACTGATCTTATGTTAATAAATTGTAATGAGCCTTCCGATAGTACCTGATTGTCCGACGCCATGAAAGGTCTTCGTTATTAGGCTATAATGCGGCAATTGATAACGCCTGAAAATACCATGACGAAAACTTCTTTTAGAAAACACCGGGTTGAGCGATTCAGCTCACGACAAGCCACCAGAAGAACGCCAGAACCCCAGCCAACGCGGGTCATACTGTTCAATAAACCCTACGATGTATTGCCGCAGTTTACCGACGAGGCCGGGCGCAGCACGCTGAAGGACTTTATCCCCGTACAGGGAGTCTACGCAGCGGGACGTCTGGATCGCGACAGCGAGGGGCTGCTGGTCCTTACCAATGACGGCGTGCTCCAGGCCAGGCTTACTCAGCCGGGCAAACGTACCGGAAAAATTTACTATGTGCAGGTTGAAGGCGAGCCGGACGACGCGTCGCTGGCAAAGCTGCGCAACGGCGTAACGCTGAACGACGGTCCCACCCTGCCGGCTGGTATTGAACGTGTGAATGAACCCGAGTGGCTGTGGCCGCGCAACCCGCCGATTCGTGAGCGTAAATCCATTCCTACCAGCTGGCTTAAAATCACCCTTTATGAAGGCCGCAACCGACAGGTCAGGCGCATGACTGCGCATGTGGGCTTCCCTACCCTGCGACTCATTCGCTACGCCATGGGCAGCTATACGCTGGACTCGCTGGCAAACGGGGAATGGCGGGATGTTACCCCTAAGGAGAACTGATGTTTAAACCTCATGTTACGGTCGCCTGCGTGGTCCACGCGCAGGGGAAATTCCTGGTGGTGGAAGAGACCATTAACGGCAAAGCGCTGTGGAACCAGCCAGCCGGGCATCTTGAAGCCAATGAAACCTTATTGCAGGCAGCGAAACGCGAGCTCTGGGAAGAGACGGGTATCCGCGCCGAACCGCAGCACTTTATCCGTATGCATCAGTGGATAGCGCCTGACCAGACACCTTTCCTGCGCTTTTTATTCGCCGTTGAGCTTAACGAAACGTGCGCCACTGAACCGCACGACGACGATATCGATCGCTGCCTGTGGGTGACCGCAGAGGAGATCCTGAACGCGCCAAACCTGCGCTCGCCACTGGTTGCGGAAAGCATCCGCTGCTGGCAGTCTACGGCGCGCCTGCCGCTGGATGTCATTGCAGAATTTAACTGGCCGTTTACAGAGGGTGTCAATGGTGGGGGGGCGTGATAGAATACGCCGCCTTGAAGTTCAATGTCGTGAGTATTCCATGTCAGATAACAGCCAGAAAAAAGTAATCGTCGGCATGTCCGGCGGTGTCGATTCCTCCGTTTCCGCCTACCTGTTGCAGCAACAGGGCTATAAGGTGGAGGGCCTGTTCATGAAGAACTGGGAGGAAGACGATGGCGAGGAATACTGCACTGCCGCTGCGGATCTCGCCGATGCGCAGGCCGTGTGCGATAAGCTCGGCATCGAACTGCACACCGTTAACTTTGCCGCAGAATACTGGGACAATGTTTTTGAACTCTTCCTCGAAGAGTACAAAGCGGGCCGCACGCCAAACCCGGATATCCTGTGCAACAAAGAGATCAAATTCAAAGCCTTCCTGGAATTCGCTGCGGAAGACCTGGGCGCAGACTACATTGCGACCGGCCACTACGTGCGTCGCGCGGATGTGAATGGCAAAAGCCAGCTGCTGCGCGGTCTGGACGGCAACAAAGATCAGAGCTACTTCCTCTATACGCTGAGCCACGAACAGATTGCCCAAAGTCTGTTCCCGGTCGGCGAGCTGGAAAAGCCGGAAGTGCGTAAGATTGCTGAAGATCTGGATCTGATCACCGCGAAGAAAAAAGACTCCACCGGTATTTGTTTTATCGGCGAGCGTAAATTCCGCGAGTTCCTGGGGCGCTACCTGCCTGCACAGCCGGGCAAAATCGTCACCGTTGACGGTGATGAGATTGGTCAGCACCAGGGACTGATGTACCACACTCTCGGCCAGCGTAAAGGTCTGGGTATCGGCGGCACCAAAGAGGGCAGCGAAGATCCGTGGTATGTGGTCGACAAAGACGTCGAAAACAATATTCTGGTTGTGGCTCAGGGTCACGACCACCCGCGCCTGATGTCCGTTGGACTGATCGCGCAACAGCTGCACTGGGTCGATCGCGAGCCGCTGGAAGGCACGCTGCGCTGCACAGTGAAAACGCGCTATCGCCAGACGGACATCCCTTGCACCGTAACCGCACTGGATGACGATCGCATTGACGTGCGTTTCGACGAGCCGGTTTCCGCCGTTACCCCTGGCCAGTCTGCTGTTTTCTACAGCGGCGAAATTTGCCTCGGCGGTGGGATCATTGAACAGCGCCTGCCGCTGCCTGCTGTTTAAACCGTTTGCACACATAAAGGAGACCGTGTGGCGAAGAACTATTACGACATCACCCTGGCGCTGGCGGGAATTTGCCAGTCAGCCCGTCTGGTGCAACAGCTGGCGCATCAGGGTCATTGCGACGCTGACGCCCTGCACGTTTCACTTAACAGCGTTATCGACCTCAACCCAGGCTCCACGCTGGGCGTCTTTGGCGGCAGTGAAACCAATCTTCGTCTCGGTCTTGAAACTCTGCTCGGCGTGCTCAACGCCAGCAACCGTCAGGGGTTGAATGCGGAACTGACCCGCTACACCTTAAGCCTGATGGTGCTGGAACGTAAGCTGAACGCGGCAAAAGGCGCAATGAATACCCTGGGCGATCGCATCGCCGGGCTACAGCGCCAGCTCGACCACTTTGACCTCCAGTCTGAGACCCTGCTGAGCGCGATGGCCGGTATCTATGTTGACGTGATTAGCCCGCTCGGCCCGCGTATTCAGGTCACCGGTTCGCCTGCCGTATTGCAAAGCCCACAGGTACAGGCGAAGGTACGCGCTTCGCTGCTGGCAGGCATCCGTGCCGCCGTGCTGTGGCAACAGGTCGGCGGTGGCCGCCTACAGTTAATGTTTTCTCGTCATCGCCTGACGACTCAGGCAAAACAAATTCTTGCTCATTGTTAACCTCCCGGAGTTGCGAATTATGGAATTATCCTCACTGACCGCCGTATCCCCTGTCGATGGACGCTACGGCGATAAAGTCAGCGCGCTGCGCGGGATCTTCAGCGAATATGGCCTGCTGAAGTTCCGTGTTCAGGTTGAAGTACGCTGGCTGCAAAAGCTGGCCGCCCAGACAGCAATCAAGGAAGTTCCTGCTTTTGACGCAAAGGCAAACGATTACCTTGATAAAATCGTTGCTGAGTTCAGCGAAGAAGATGCCGCGCGCATTAAAACCATCGAACGCACCACCAACCACGACGTGAAAGCAGTTGAATACTTCCTGAAAGAGAAAGTGGCATGCGTCCCTGCCCTGCACGCGGTATCTGAATTTATTCACTTCGCCTGTACGTCTGAGGATATTAACAACCTGTCTCACGCGCTGATGCTCTCTACCGCGCGGAAAGAGGTGGTACTCCCTTACTGGCGTAAAATCATTGATGCGGTGAAAGCGCTGTCCGTGGAATACCGCGACATTCCGCTGCTGTCCCGTACTCACGGCCAGCCAGCAACCCCATCCACCATGGGTAAAGAGATGGCGAACGTGGCGTACCGCATGGAACGCCAGTATCGTCAGCTGGAGCAGGTTGAGATCCTCGGCAAAATCAACGGCGCTGTGGGTAACTACAACGCCCACATCGCCGCGTACCCGGAAGTGGACTGGCACCAGTTCAGCGAAGAGTTTGTGACCTCTCTGGGGATCCAGTGGAACCCGTACACCACCCAGATTGAGCCGCACGACTACATCGCCGAGCTGTTTGACTGCATTGCGCGCTTCAACACCATCCTGATCGACTTCGATCGTGACGTATGGGGTTACATCGCCCTGAACCACTTCAAGCAGAAAACCATCGCCGGGGAAATCGGTTCGTCCACCATGCCGCACAAAGTGAACCCAATCGACTTCGAAAACTCCGAAGGTAACCTGGGTCTGGCGAATGCCGTGTTGCAGCATATGGCGAGCAAGCTGCCGGTATCCCGCTGGCAGCGCGACCTGACTGACTCCACGGTGCTGCGTAACCTGGGCGTAGGTATTGGCTACGCGCTGATCGCCTACCAGTCCACCCTGAAAGGTGTGAGCAAACTGGAAGTTAACCGCGACCGTCTGCTGGACGAGCTGGATCACAACTGGGAAGTGCTGGCGGAGCCGATTCAGACCGTGATGCGTCGTTACGGCATCGAAAAACCGTACGAGAAACTCAAAGAGCTGACCCGCGGTAAACGCGTTGATGCTGAAGGTATGAAACAGTTTATCGACGGTCTGGCGCTGCCAGAAGAAGAAAAAGCGCGCCTGAAAGAGATGACCCCGGCAAACTATATTGGCCGTGCCATCACTATGGTTGACGAGCTGAAGTAATCGCCTTCCCCCTTTCCACCCGGAAAGGGGGCTGTTTTTCATCATCGAGTTGATGTTTTCACGTCACATTACCTGTTTTGCCGGGATTAAAGCCTGCCGTCAGGATGGTTGTTAATTTTCGTCGTGGAATAACTTTCCGGAATATATCGTTTTAAGCCGAACGGGCACAGTTTGAACTGGCACGGGGTTTCAGCCGTGCACGGACGATCCATCTCTTGCCGGTTGCCTGGACACGCGTTTTTCTGTTTGAACCCCATCCAGCCTATGGATGTAAAGGGCATTGCCTGCGCTATCCATACTCTACGGCGTCGATCGTTAATCAGGATCCCCTGGTTTGAGGTGGTGATGATTTCACCTGTACGAACGTAATAATCTCCCTTTAACCACAGGATATAATTCAGGCCATACTGTGTTTCAACTTTGCAAAAGATAGTTCCGCTTTCCGGGCTCGCAATAGTCTCAACAACCTTCCATTCCATAAAACCCTCTTTACTCGCTATATTGCTGTTTTGTCGTGTAAAAATGCTGCTTTTCTGGCACATCTTATGCAAATCTAATTTCGCACCATAAAATAAGCGTAGACAAAGGCAGACATAGTGAGAACATCCTTACAAAAAAAGGGCAATCTTTACAAAACTGGCGTGACCCTTCTGTCAAAAAAGCGACTCGCCTTCAACATTTCATAAACGGATGGCTGTTTTATCCGGATTGCAGAAGCTTGCGAAAACAAGTCCGTTTATATTACCCGCGCCTGGCGTCATGCACCCTGTGTTCTGGAGCATGCAAAAAAATCATTTAATTTCATCGCGCTGGTGTCAACCTGAATAATCAGCGTTAAACTATTCATACCATTTATAAAGGGAGAAATGATGATGCGCGTACTGGTTGTTGAGGATAACGCATTGCTACGTCATCACCTGAAAGTTCAACTTCAGGAGATGGGTCATCAGGTGGACGATGCTGAAGACGCAAAAGAGGCCGATTATTATCTCAATGAACACCTGCCGGACATCGCCATTGTCGATTTAGGGCTACCGGATGAAGACGGATTGTCCCTTATCCGCCGCTGGCGTAGCCATGACGTTTCCCTGCCGGTGCTGGTGCTAACTGCCCGTGAAAGCTGGCAGGACAAGGTTGAAGTCCTGAGCGCTGGCGCGGATGACTACGTGACTAAACCCTTCCATATTGAAGAAGTCGCCGCGCGTATGCAGGCGCTTCTGCGCCGCAACAGCGGGCTGGCGTCGCAGGTGATCTCTCTGCCGCCATTCCAGGTGGATCTCTCCCGCCGCGAATTTTCTATTAATGATGAAGTGATCAAGCTGACCGCATTCGAATACACCATCATGGAAACGCTGATCCGTAACAACGGTAAAGTGGTGAGCAAAGATTCTCTGATGCTTCAGCTCTATCCGGATGCCGAACTGCGCGAAAGCCACACCATTGACGTGCTGATGGGCCGCCTGCGTAAAAAAATTCAGGCGCAGTACCCGCATGACGTGATCACCACCGTGCGTGGTCAGGGTTACCTGTTTGAATTACGCTAAATGAAAGGGATTTTGCGTCACATTTTACCCCTTTCGCTGCGGGTTCGCTTTTTGCTGGCAACCGCCGCCGTCGTGCTGGTGCTGTCGCTCTCTTACGGGATGGTGGCGCTGGTCGGGTATAGCGTGAGCTTCGATAAAACCACCTTCCGCCTGCTTCGCGGCGAAAGTAACCTGTTTTATACCCTGGCGAAGTGGGAGAACAACCGAATCACCGTCGAGATGCCGGAAAACCTGAATCAGCAGAGCCCGACGCTGGCGCTGATCTACGATGAAAAAGGGAAATTGCTGTGGGCCCAGCGCGATGTCCCGTGGCTGAAAAAGCGCATCCGTCCGGAATGGCTGAAAACCAACGGTTTTCATGAAATAGAAGCCGATCTCAACTCCACCAGCAGCCTGCTGCGTGACGATCGCGCCTTACAGATCAAGCTTAATGAGATCCGTGCCGAAGATGACGACACGGAGATGACCCACTCTGTGGCCATCAACCTTTATCCCGCCACCCTGAACATGCCGCAGTTAACCATTGTGGTGATCGATACCATCCCGGTTGAGCTGAAACGCTCATATATGGTCTGGAACTGGTTTGTGTATGTTCTGGCTGCCAACCTGCTGCTGGTGATCCCTCTCCTGTGGGTTGCTGCATGGTGGAGCCTCCGCCCGATTGAATCCCTTGCCAAAGAGGTGCGCGAGCTGGAAGAACATCACCGCGAGAAGCTGAACCCGGAAACTACGCGCGAACTGACCAGCCTGGTGCGCAACCTCAACCGCCTGCTGAAAAGCGAACGTGAACGCTACGACAAGTATCGCACGACGCTCACCGACCTTACGCACAGCCTGAAAACCCCGCTGGCGGTGATGCAGAGTACCCTGCGTTCCATGCGCAGTTCGAAAATGAGCGTGGATGATGCAGAGCCGGTGATGCTGGAACAAATCAGCCGTATTTCACAGCAGATCGGCTATTACCTGCACCGCGCGAGCATGCGCTCCGGAAGCGCCCTGTTGAGCCGTGAACTGCACCCGGTAGCCCCGCTGCTGGATAACCTCACCTCGGCGCTGAACAAGGTGTACCAGCGTAAAGGGGTCAACATCAGTCTGGATATCTCACCGGAAATTAGCTTTGTTGGCGAGAAGAATGACTTTATGGAAGTGATGGGAAACCTGCTCGATAACGCCTGCAAATATTGTCTGGAGTTTGTCGAGGTCTCCGCGCGGGTAACGGATAACGAACTGCATATTATCGTTGAGGATGATGGTCCTGGCATTCCCCGTAATAAACGCGAAGTAGTGTTCGATCGCGGCCAGCGCGCCGATACGCTGCGGCCAGGCCAGGGCGTCGGATTATCCGTCGCCAGGGAAATAGTCGATCAGTACGAGGGCAAGATTGAAACCGGTGAAAGTTTGCTGGGCGGAGCCCGGATGGAAGTCATTTTTGGCCGCCAGCATCCCGTATCGAACGATAGTTGACCCGGAATGTGAAAAATACGCGGATCTCGCAGCCAGGGAGCGGGGCTTCCGTTATAATCCGACTCAGTAAGAGCCTGCGGAATACATAAATATGGATTATCAATTAACGCTTAACTGGCCCGACTTTATTGAACGTTACTGGCAAAAACGCCCGGTCGTTCTTAAACGCGGGATCAGCAATTTTATCGACCCTATTTCTCCTGACGAACTCGCTGGTCTGGCGATGGAAAACGAGGTAGACAGCCGTCTGGTAAGCCACCGGGACGGGAAATGGCAGGTCAGCCACGGTCCCTTTGAAAGCTACGATCACCTGGGCGAAAACAACTGGTCTTTACTGGTGCAGGCGGTCAACAACTGGCACGAACCTACCGCAGCCTTAATGCGTCCCTTCCGCGCCCTGCCAGACTGGCGAATGGACGATCTGATGATCTCCTTCTCCGTTCCCGGTGGCGGCGTGGGTCCGCATCTGGATCAGTACGACGTGTTTATCATTCAGGGTACCGGTCGCCGTCGCTGGCGCGTGGGCGAAAAAGTGCCAATGAAACAGCACTGCCCGCACCCGGATCTGCTCCAGGTTGATCCGTTTGAAGGGATCATTGATGAAGAGCTGGAGCCAGGTGACATTCTTTATATCCCACCGGGCTTCCCGCATGAAGGTTATTCCCTGGAAAACTCGCTGAACTATTCGGTTGGTTTCCGCGCGCCAAGCGGGCGCGAGATGATCAGCGGATTTGCTGACTATGTTTTACAGCGTGAGCTGGGCAGTTACCGTTACAGCGATCCGGACGTTCCGGCGCGTGAGCATCCGGCGGATATTCTGCCAGAGGAGCTGGATAAGCTGCGCGGGATGATGCTGGATCTGATCAACGAACCGGAGCACTTCAGACAGTGGTTTGGCGAGTTTATCAGCCAGTCGCGTCACGAACTGGACGTCGCACCGCCAGAGCCGCCTTATCAGGCAGATGAAATTTATGATGCGCTCCAGCAGGGCGATAAGCTGGTTCGTCTGGGCGGATTACGTGTACTGCGCATTGGCGAAGAGGTATTCGTCAACGGCGAGCGCCTGGACTCTCCGCATCGCCCGGCGCTGGAAGCAATTGCCAGCCATATGGTGCTGACTGCGGATACCTTTGGCGACGCGCTGGACGATCCCTCCTTCCTCGCCATGCTGGCCGCGCTGGTTAACAGCGGGTACTGGTTTTTTGAGGACTGAACCATGATGTTTGCCGGGTGGCAGCTACGCCTTACCCGGCCTACAAAAGCCGTTCCTGTAGGCCCGGTAAGCGAAGCGCCACCGGGCTTTTTTTACCGCTTCGCGGTTAACTCCGCTATCCGCACAATCACCTGCACCGCTTTCTCCATCCCTTCCAGCGTCACGAACTCATGCTTGCCGTGGTAGTTATATCCACCGGTAAACAGGTTCGGGCACGGCAGGCCCATAAACGACAGCTGTGAACCATCGGTTCCACCACGGATCGGTTTCATCACCGGCTCGATGTCACAATCGCGCATCGCCTGCTGGGCGATATCAAGAATGTGCGGATGTTCCATCACCTTCTCGCGCATATTGTAATAGCTGTCTTCGATGATGAGCTCAATATAGCAATCCGGATGTAGCCCCTTGCCGACTTTTTTCGCGATCTCCATCATCTTACGCTTGCGCGCTTCAAAGGCTTTGCGGTCGAAATCGCGGACAATATAGTGCATCTGCGCGCTGTCCACGGTCCCCTTGATGCTGGTCAGATGATAAAAACCCTCATACCCTTCCGTCATCTCCGGGCTTTCTTCGGCGGGCACTTCCGCATGAATACGCGCAGCCAGCGACAGTGCATTCACCATCACTCCTTTCGCAGAGCCCGGGTGCACGTTATTCCCGACGATTTTGATCGTTACCGATGCCGCGTTGAAGTTTTCATACTCAAGTTCACCCACGCCGCCACCGTCAACGGTGTAGGCCCATTGCGCGTTAAACGCCTCAACGTCAAAGTGTTTCGCGCCTTTTCCAACCTCTTCATCCGGCGTGAAGGCCACGCGGATATCGCCATGCGGGATATTTTTGCCCTTCAGCACCGCCAGCGCCGTCATGATCTCGGCGATGCCCGCTTTGTCATCGGCCCCCAGCAAGGTTTTGCCGTCGGTGGTGATTAACGTCTGCCCCAGCAGCTGATGCAGTACCGGGAACATCACTGGCGACAGCACTTCGTCGCCAATGCCCAGTGCTATATCACCGCCGCGGTAGTTTTCAACAATCTGCGGATTAACGTGTTTACCGCTAAAATCAGGTGAGGTATCGACATGAGAAATAAAGCCAATTGCCGGGATATCGCCGTCAATATTCGCCGGCAGCGTTCCCATCACGGTCCCTTTTTCGCTGAGCGTGACGTCAACCAACCCCATAGCCTCCATCTGCTCTTTCAGCAGATTTAGCAGCTTCCACTGGCCTTCGGTGCTTGGCACCTGTCGGACCCCCGGCTTAGATTGGGTATCCAGCGAAACGTAATGTAAGAAACGCTCAAGTAGTTTATCCATGCAGTCACCCTCACTTTTTGTGACAACATTATCATTAAGCAGCAAAACGCAAATATTGCGTCAGGTCACTTTTATCCCGCAAACGAGAACTTTTTACGTTTATATCGTTCTGCGTTAATAAATGTAGCTTATGAATAAGTGAGAAGGATTGGCGATTCAATGGGTTTGCCGTAGAATGTCCGCCCTCATTACGAGTCACCAAGGTGGTTACACACAAACCCCGCTTCAGTCTGCTGCCTGAGGCGTCTATATGGGACAGCGCGAAAATTGAATACACAACACCGTTCCCTTTCACCGCTGGTGCAACTGGAACGAATTCGTAAAAGTTTCGATGGTAAAGATGTCATTTCCGACCTTAATCTGACCATCAATGACGGTGAGTTTCTCACGCTGCTCGGCCCCTCCGGCTGCGGCAAAACCACCGTCCTGCGCCTTATCGCCGGGCTGGAAAGCGTCGATAACGGCCATATCCATCTTGAGAACCAGGACATTACCCAGGTTCCTGCCGAAGATCGCCACGTCAATACCGTCTTTCAGAGCTATGCCCTGTTCCCGCACATGACCGTGTTTGAGAACGTGGCGTTTGGCCTGCGGATGCAAAAAACACCGGCCAGCGAGATCCCGCCTCGGGTTACCGAAGCCCTGCGCATGGTGCAGCTGGAGGCATTCGCCCAGCGCAAGCCTCATCAACTTTCCGGTGGTCAGCAGCAGCGTGTGGCCATTGCCCGCGCCGTGGTCAACAAACCTCGCCTGCTCCTGCTGGATGAATCCCTTTCCGCGCTGGACTACAAGCTGCGCAAGCAGATGCAGAACGAGCTGAAAGCACTTCAGCGTAAGCTCGGGATTACGTTCGTGTTTGTCACGCACGATCAGGAAGAAGCCCTGACCATGTCAGACCGTATCGTGGTGATGCGCGACGGCAAGATTGAGCAGGATGGCACCCCGCGTGAAATTTATGAAGAGCCGAAAAACCTGTTCGTCGCCAGCTTCATTGGTGAAATCAATATTTTCAACGCCACGGTGATTGAGCGTCTGGACGAGCAGCGCGTGCGCGCGAACGTGGAAGGCCGCGAATGCAACATCACGGTGAACTTTGCCGTGGAAAAGGGGCAAAGGCTCAACGTCCTGCTGCGCCCGGAAGATCTCCGCGTTGATGAGATCCACGACACGGCTGACGTCGAAGGTCTGATCGGTTACGTTCGCGAACGTAACTACAAAGGGATGACCCTCGAATCCGTGGTCGAACTGGAAAACGGCAAAATGGTGATGGTCAGCGAATTCTTTAACGAGGACGATCCGGACTTCGACCACTCGCTGGATCAGAAAATGGTCATCAACTGGGTAGAAAGCTGGGAGGTTGTACTGGCTGATGAAGAACACAAGTAAGTTCCAGAATGTGGTGATTGCCACGATCGTCGGTTGGCTTGTGTTGTTTGTCTTTCTTCCCAACCTGATGATCATCGTGACCAGCTTCCTGACCCGCGACGATGCGAACTTCGTGGCGATGGTCTTTACGCTGGACAACTACGCGCGCCTGCTCGATCCGCTCTATTTTGACGTGCTACTGCACTCGCTCAATATGGCGCTGATTGCCACCCTCGCCTGCCTGGTACTGGGGTATCCGTTCGCCTGGTTCCTGGCCCGCCTGCCGCAAAAAGTGCGGCCGCTGCTGCTGTTTTTACTGATTGTGCCGTTCTGGACCAACTCGTTAATCCGCATCTACGGGCTGAAAATCTTCCTCAGCACCAAAGGTTATCTGAACGAGTTTCTGCTGTGGCTGGGGGTGATCGAGACGCCGATCCGCATCATGTTCACCCCGGGCGCGGTGATTGTCGGCCTGGTCTATATCCTGCTGCCGTTTATGGTGATGCCGCTCTACTCCAGCATTGAAAAGCTCGATAAACCGCTGCTGGAAGCAGCGAAAGACCTGGGCGCCAGTAAGTTACAAACCTTTGTCCGCATCATTATTCCGCTGACCATGCCGGGTATTATCGCCGGCTGTCTGCTGGTAATGCTGCCTGCGATGGGGCTGTTCTACGTCTCGGACCTGATGGGCGGGGCGAAAAACCTGCTGATCGGTAACGTGATTAAGAGCCAGTTCCTTAACATTCGCGACTGGCCGTTCGGCTCGGCCACCAGCATAACGCTGACGGTGGTGATGGGGCTGATGCTGCTGGTTTACTGGCGTGCCTCACGCCTGCTGAATAAGAAGGTGGAGCTGGAATGATCGGTCGACTGCTTCGCGGTGGTTTTATGACCGCCATTTATGCGTATCTTTATATTCCGATAATCATTTTGATCGTGAACTCCTTTAACAGCTCGCGCTTCGGGATCAACTGGCAAGGGTTTACCACCAAATGGTATGGCCTGCTGATGAACAATGACAGCCTGCTACAGGCCGCTCAGCACTCGCTGACGATGGCGGTATTCTCTGCCACCTTCGCGACGCTGATTGGCTCGTTGACCGCCGTGGCGCTGTACCGCTACCGTTTTCGCGGTAAGCCGTTCGTCAGTGGCATGTTGTTTGTGGTGATGATGTCCCCGGATATCGTGATGGCCATTTCACTGCTGGTGCTGTTTATGCTGCTGGGCGTCCAGCTCGGTTTCTGGTCGCTGCTGTTCTCGCATATCACCTTCTGTCTGCCGTTTGTGGTGGTAACCGTCTACGCGCGTCTGAAAGGGTTCGACGTTCGCATGCTGGAAGCGGCGAAAGATCTGGGTGCCAGCGAGATGACCATTCTGCGCAAAATCATTCTGCCGCTGGCGATGCCCGCCGTGGCAGCAGGATGGCTGCTCAGCTTTACCCTGTCGATGGACGACGTGGTCGTGTCCTCCTTCGTCACCGGGCCGAGCTATGAAATTCTGCCGTTGAAGATCTACTCAATGGTTAAAGTCGGTGTTTCACCCGAAGTGAACGCGCTGGCGACTATTCTGTTGGTGTTATCGCTGGTTCTGGTGATTGCCAGCCAGGTTATTGCTCGTGATAAAACAAAATCTCAGGGGACACAGAAATGAAAAAAATGCTTGCCGCTGCGGCACTGGTGCTCGGAATGGGCGCTGCGCATGCTGATGACAGCAAAACGCTCTATTTCTACAACTGGACCGAGTATGTGCCGCCGGGCCTGCTGGAGCAGTTCACCAAAGAGACAGGCATCAAGGTGATCTATTCGACCTACGAGTCGAATGAAACCATGTACGCCAAGCTCAAAACCTATAAAGATGGCGCGTATGACCTGGTGGTGCCGTCGACCTATTTCGTCGACAAGATGCGCAAAGAAGGCATGATCCAGAAGATCGACAAAACGAAGCTAACCAATTTTTCTAACCTCGATCCTGAGATGCTAAACAAGCCGTTCGACCCGAACAACGACTACTCCATTCCGTACATCTGGGGCGCGACGGCAATTGGCATCAACAGCGATGCCATTGATCCCAAAACGGTTTCATCCTGGGCTGACCTGTGGAAGCCGGAATACAAAAGCAGCCTGCTGTTAACCGACGATGCGCGCGAAGTGTTCCAGGTGGCGCTGCGTAAACTCGGCTATTCCGGCAACACCACCGATCCGAAAGAAATCGAAGCAGCGTATAACGAACTGAAAAAGGTGATGCCAAACGTGGCGGCGTTCAACTCGGATAACCCGGCTAACCCGTATATGGAAGGTGAAGTGAATCTGGGGATGGTCTGGAACGGCTCTGCGTTTGTGGCGCGTCAGGCCGGGACGCCGCTTGAGGTGGTCTGGCCGAAAGAGGGCGGCATCTTCTGGATGGACAGCCTCGCGATCCCGGCGAATGCGAAAAACGTCGAGGGTGCCCTGAAGCTGATCAACTTCCTGCTGCGCCCGGATGTGGCAAAAGAGGTGGCGGAAACTATCGGCTACCCGACGCCAAACCTGGCCGCACGGAAGCTTTTAAGCCCTGAAGTGGCAAATGATAAATCGCTTTATCCGGACGCTGAAACCATCAGCAAAGGGGAATGGCAGAACGACGTCGGTGACGCGAGCCGCCTGTATGAAGAATATTATCAGAAGCTAAAAGCAGGCCGTTAATGCATAACGGGCGACGCAATGTCGCCCGTTACTCTTATAGCCCCTTCAGGAATTTATCCACAAAGGCTGGCACCACCTCGCTCGCCAGACCGTAATGTTTCTCTTCAAACTCACTCCCGACCTGGCTTGGCTCCAGATTAAGCTCCACCGTATGGGCACCTTGAAGTCGCGCTTCGTGAACAAATCCCGCCGCCGGATAGACATGTCCTGAAGTACCAATGGCGATAAAGACGTCCGCCATGGCCAGGGCGCTGTAGATCTCATCCATTCCCAGCGGCATTTCGCCAAACCAGACCACATGCGGACGCAGACGCGAAGGGAACTGACAGCAGTGGCAGCGGTCTTCGTCCAGCACGTCCTCTTTCCACTCCAGCACCTGACCACTCCATGCGCACCGCACCTTGAGCAGTTCGCCGTGCATGTGAATGATGTTGTGGTTTCCTGCCCTTTCGTGAAGATTGTCGATGTTCTGCGTGACCAGCAGAAAACGATCCCCCAGCGCTTCCTCAAGCTTTGCCAGCGCCAGGTGCGCCGCATTCGGCGCAATCTCCGGCTGCTGAAGCTGGCGACGGCGGGCGTTGTAGAACGCCTGCACCAGCGCCGGGTCGCGGGCGAAACCTTCCGGCGTCGCCACATCTTCAACTCGGTGTTCTTCCCACAGTCCATCCGCTGCGCGGAAAGTCTGAATACCGGATTCGGCGGAGATCCCCGCCCCGGTCAACACCACCACTCTGGGTTTATCCATCGCTTCTGGCATCATCCTGTCTCTGAAAAAGATCCGCTGACGCAGGCGTTCACGTAAGCGGCGTTTATTTTTGCGAAAACGGCTGAGTCGACCCTGGCGACGCGACAGCATAATAACCTCGTAAACTAATCGGTGAGATGAAGGAATGCGGCTCCGCGCATGCCTCCTGCGTCCCCGTGTCGCGCACGCTCAATGCGCGGCACGCGGGCGACCGGCAATAAATGTCGGGTCAGACGCCCGGACAACTGTTCCGTAATCGCAGTGAAATTTGACAGCCCTCCCCCGATCACCAGCAGATCCGGATCGACGATAGTCAGGATATTCCCCAGACACACCGCCAGCAGATCCAGATAGCGCTCGACGTGCTCACGCGCCTGCGCATCCCCCTGCTCCCACAGGGTAATGATTTGAGGGGCCTCAAGTTTCTGATGATAGAAGTGTTCGTAAAGCCATGCAAACCCGCGGCCTGATAGGTAGTTCTCAATACAGCCGTGCTGCCCACAGCCGCAGCGGGTCAGCGGGAAATCACGTCCGACGACCTCCAGAGCATCCACCGGCAGGCGGATATGGCCAAATTCGCCGGTAATATAGCTGCGCCCGGTAATGGGCTTACCGTTAATGACAATCCCACCACCGACGCCCGTTCCGAGGATCAGCCCCATCACCAGCGGGAAGCGACGGAATTCATCATCCCAGGCTTCAGAGAGCGCGAAGCAGTTGGCATCGTTATCTAAGCGCACGTCGCGTTCAAGGAGCGCGGAGAGATCGGCCCGCAGCGGTTTGCCGCTGGCGGCAGGCACGTTGGCCGCGTACAGCGTGCCATCGTCGGTTTCGGGCATACCCGGAATACCAATGCCAACGCTGCCTTTGACGCCAAAGCGTTCATCCGCTTGCGCCACCAGTGCGGCAATGGCGGTTAAAAATTCATCGTAGCTTTCGCGCGGCGTGGGGACGCGGGTTTCCCATTGTAGCTTAAGATCTTTATCGAACACGCCGAGCGCAATCTTGGTGCCGCCAATATCAAATCCGTAATACATGATGCATTCCTCTGTTTGATTCAGCGGCCAAAAGACCGCTAAACCATGACGAAATTACTGGCCACTTAATACCCTCGCCGGATCAATTCGGCTAGCGCGACGCGCCGGATACCAGCTTGCCAGCAGACTCAGTAAAAGTGCTGTAACCAGCACATAAATAACGTCCAGCCAGTGCAGTTCAGACGGCAGGAAGTCAATAAAATATATATCGCCTGACAGGAACTGATGGCCAATAAGCGCTTCAATCCCGTTGATAATCGGCGTCAGCTGAAGGGAAACCACCACGCCGATCGCCACGCCGCAGAGGCTGCCAAACAGCCCCGCCAGTAAACCGTACCAGACGAAGATGGCGCGAATAAGACCGTCTTTCGCCCCTAAGGTACGCAGCACGGCGATGTCGCCGCTCTTATCCTTAACGGCCATCACCAGCGTCGAGACGATATTAAAACACGCCACACCAATCACCAGCACCATCGCCAGATACATAATCGCGCGGATCATCTGGATATCACGATACATATACCCGTAAGTGCCGATCCAGCTTTTGATGTAGACATAGTTATTCGTCACGCTGCCAGCGTCACGCACCAGTTTATTGGCGTTGAAGACGTCCTTAACCTTAATGGCAATGCCCGTCACGCTGTCGCTCATATCCAGATACTGGCGTGCATCTTCCAGCGGCACCATCGCGAAGCTGTGATCGAGCTGGCCGCTCAGCTGCAAAATACCGGTGACGTGCAGACGTACGCGCTTAGGCTGCTGCAATTTGTGATCAGCGCTGGCGTTCGGGATCATGATCGAGACCCAGTCGCCCTGCTTCACCTTCAGCGCATCGGCAACGCCTTTGCCCATGATGATCTGCTGCTCGCCAGCCTTAAAGTTTGCCCATGCGCCATTTTGCACATAGCGCGGCAGCGCGCTCAGACGCTCTTCCTGACGAGGATTTACCCCTTTCACCTGAATGGCGCGCAGGTTTACCCCGCTCTCTACCAGCCCGGTAAAGTTAATGTAAGGTGCAGCCGCCGCAATACCGGGCACCTTTTCCACTTTGTTCAGGGCATCCTGCCAGTTGGACCACGGCTGGTTAACCGGCTCGATTTCACCGTGAGGGACAACGGCCAGAATGCGGTTATTCAGTTCACGCTCAAAGCCATTCATGGCGCTTAAGCCCACAATCAGCACCGCCACGCCCAGGGCGATACCGATGGTGGAGATCACGGAGATAAGGGAAACCATCCCGCTCCGGCGACGACCGCGGCTAAAGCGTAACCCGATGAGTAACGATAACGGTGAAGCCATTACTCCGCTCCCATCAGCGTCAGTTCAGCATTCAGACGACCGTCGCGCATTTCCAGCTGACGCCCCATCCGCTTAGCCAGTTGTAAATCGTGGGTGACCACCAGAAACGCGGTTCCCTGCGCGGCGTTCAGTTCGCCGAGAAGCAGGAAAATGCTGTCTGCGTTACGCGCATCGAGGTTACCTGTCGGTTCATCCGCCAGCACCAGGCGCGGGTTGTTGACCAGCGCACGGGCGATGGCCACACGCTGACGCTCACCGCCGGAAAGCTCAGACGGACGGTGATTCCCGCGATGACCCAGCCCTACCGCTTTTAGCATGTCGCTGGCGCGGGCATTAATTTCCGCGGGTTTCTTTTTACCAATCAGCAGCGGCATTGCGACGTTTTCCAGCGCCGTAAAGTCCGGCAGCAGATGGTGGAACTGATAGATAAAGCCCAGCTCGCGGTTACGCAGCTCGGCTTTCGCCGTAGACGACATTTTACTCAGCGGCTGCCCGGAGAAGATCACATCGCCTTCGGTTGGCGTGTCCAGCCCGCCAAGCAGGTGCAGCAACGTACTTTTACCGGAGCCAGAGCTGCCGACAATCGCCATCATCTCGCCTTCGCCCACGCTAAAACTCACATTGTGCAACACGTCGGTCTGCACAGTGCCTTCCTGATAGCGTTTGGACAGGTTGTCGCACTGCAACAGGATCTTATTCATAACGTAAAGCCTCAGCGGGTTGAGTGGCGGCAGCCCGCCAGGAAGGATAAAGCGTAGAAAGCAGCGCAATGGCCATCGCGGCCAGCGCAATACCGACCACCTGGAGCGGCTCGATAGCCACCGGCAGCGCCGCGCCATCAAGCAGCGCGCCGATAATCGGCATGAGATTGTTGAGCTGGCTGGCGAGCAGCGCCCCCAGCGCCGCGCCGAGCAGCGCGCCGATGATGCCGGCGCTGGCGCCCTGGACCATAAATACCGCCATGATCTGGCGCGGAATCAGCCCCTGGGTTTGCAGAATGGCGACTTCGCCTTGCTTCTCCATCACCATCAGCCCGAGCGAGGTGATGATATTAAACGCGGCAACGGCCACGATCAGGCTCAGCAGCAGCCCCATCATGTTTTTCTCCATGCGCACGGCCTGGAACAGTTCGCCTTTCCGGTCGCGCCAGTCCTGCCATTTCGTCCCTTCCGGTAGCGTCTGCTGGCTGAGGGTATCCACCTTCAGCGGCGCATCAAGCCACAGACGCCAGCCGGTAATATTTCCCGCGGGGTAGCGCATCAGACGCGAGGCGTCCTGAATGTTCACCAGCATCTGGTAACCATCAACTTCGCTGTTCGCCGCAAACGTGCCAATCACGTTGAACAGGCGCTGGCTTGGCAGACGCCCCATCGGCGTAAACTGACTGGCTGACGGCACCATCACGCGCAGCTGATCGCCACGGTTGACCCCGAGCTGCCCGGCAAGCTGCTCGCCGAGGATGACGTTGTATTTACCCGCTTCCAGGTCGGTTTGTTTCACATTGACCAGGAACGGCGTCAGCGGATCTTTTTGCGCGGGATCGATACCCAGCATCACCCCGACCGCCACGCTACGGGCGCTTTGCAGCACCACATCGCCCGTCGTGAGCGGCGCAACGCGCGTGACACCCTGTAACTTCACCGCGCTTTCCGGCAGCTGTTGCGGATTAACGGAACCCTGAGTGGAAGAGAGAACGGCCTGCGGCATGAGCCCCAGGATATTGTTTTGCAGCTCGCGCTCGAAGCCGTTCATGACGGAAAGCACCGTCACCAGTGCCATCACGCCAAGCGTAATGCCAATAGTCGAAAGCCAGGAGACAAAGCGACCGAAGCGGTCCGCGGCGCGCCCACGCATGTAACGTAAGCCTATAAAGAGTGCGACAGGTTGATACATGAAATCCGTCTGTTTGCTGATAGCAGACCCACGAGTATATAAGCGAATCCGTTAAGCGTAAATGACTGAAACCGTAAGATTCGGTAATCATTTTTCCGAAAAATTCAGATAAATCATCATGCTACTGACTGAACTTCCGCCAGACAGCCTCCACCTTTTCCGAAAATCGTCCTGATACAGACTGTTACCCATTACATCAGGGCTTCATTTTACAACAATCGGCGTTTCGTTTATGGCAACAAGGTCGTCACGCACCATGAAACAAAAAGCATTATGGATTAACCAGATAAAAGGCCTGTGCATCTGCCTGGTGGTAATTTACCACTCGGTGATCACCTTTTATCCTCACCTTGACGGGCTACAGCATCCGTTATCGGGCCTGCTCGCCAAATGCTGGGTCTACTTTAATCTTTACCTTGCTCCGTTCCGTATGCCGGTGTTTTTCTTTATCTCCGGCTATTTGATCCGTCGTTATATCGACGAGGTGAACTGGCGCACCAGTCTCGACAAGCGGATCTGGAGCATCGTCTGGGTTTTGGCCCTGTGGGGCGTCCTGCAATGGCAGGCGCTGACCCATCTGAATGCCTGGCTCGCCCCCGAGCGAGAACTGGCGACAGCATCCAATGCGGCCTACGCCGATTCCGTTTCAGAGTTTGTACTGGGAATGCTCACGGCCAGCACCAGCCTGTGGTATTTGTACGCGTTAGTGGTCTACTTTACGCTCTGTAAGCTGCTGAGCCGCTGGAAACTGCCGATGCTGGGGATTCTGGCGCTGGCAAGCATCGCCATCAACTTCCTGCCGTTACCGTGGTGGGGAATGAACAGCGTGGTTCGCAACATGATCTACTACAGCCTCGGCGCATGGTACGGCGCGCAGTTGATGGCGTGGATGAAAGGGATGAATTTGCGCCGCAGCTGGCTGGTACTTATCGCCTCTGGCGCGGTGTCGGTAGTACTGTGGTTCGCTAATGTTCCTCTGCCGCTCTCACTGCTGTCGATCGTGGTCATCATGAAGCTCTTTTACAGCTTCGAGCAGCGTTATGCCGTTCATCCCAATAATCTGCTGAACGTCATCGGTTCAAACACCATCGCGATTTATACCACCCACCGCATTTTAATTGAGGCGTTTAGCCTGCTCCTGATTCGCGAAATGAATGCGGCGTACTGGCCGATCTGGGCGGAGTTAACGCTGATTCTGGTCTATCCGTTTATCAGCCTGCTCGTCTGCACGCTGGTTGGGCTGGGGGCACGTAAGCTCTCAACCGCCCTCTTTGGCGACCTTTTCTTCTCCCCTCCCGCGCGGCTTTCTCCACAGACTGCTACCCGTTAATCTCCTCGGCCCCCATCCGGGGGCACTTTCCCTCTTGTGCGGTTACGATTTGCTTATGCATAACGATCGAGGATAATAAAGACATTGCGTATCAGTGATATGCCCCAATACTGTTGGTATATCCCCAAGAGACTCTGACATAGCCATGCCTGAACACTATCGTTTTTCCTTGCCTGTAAAAGCAGGTGACCAACGCCAGCTGGGCGAACTGACAGGCGCGGCCTGCGCCACGCTGGTGGCGGAAATTGCCGAGCGGCATCCAGGGCCGGTGGTGCTGGTTGCCCCGGACATGCAAAACGCCCTGCGCCTGCACGACGAAATTCGTCAGTTCACCGACAGTCTGGTATTCAGCCTGGCCGACTGGGAAACGCTTCCCTACGACAGTTTCTCTCCGCACCAGGAGATCATCTCCTCGCGCCTGTCGACGCTGTATCAGCTCCCCACCATGCAGCGCGGCGTGCTGATTGTGCCGGTGAATACCCTGATGCAGCGTGTCTGCCCGCACAGCTATTTGCACGGCCATGCGCTGGTGATGAAAAAAGGCCAGCGCCTGTCGCGCGATGCCCTGCGCGTGCAGCTGGATGGAGCCGGCTATCGACATGTCGATCAGGTGATGGAGCACGGCGAATACGCGACGCGCGGTGCGCTGCTTGATCTCTATCCGATGGGCAGCGATCAGCCGTACCGTCTGGATTTCTTCGATGATGAGATCGACAGCCTGCGCGTGTTCGACGCCGACACCCAGCGCACGCTGGAGGAAGTGGACTCTATTAATCTGCTGCCCGCCCATGAGTTCCCGACGGATAAAACCGCCATCGAACTGTTCCGCAGCCAGTGGCGCGACAGGTTCGACGTGAAGCGTGATGCCGAACATATCTACCAGCAGGTCAGCAAAGGCACCCTTCCGGCCGGGATCGAGTACTGGCAGCCCCTGTTCTTTAACGAACCGCTGCCGGCGCTGTTCAGCTACTTCCCGGCAAATACGCTGATTGTTAACACCGGGGATATCGACGCCAGCGCCAGCCGCTTTGAAAGCGAAACGCGCGCCCGCTTTGAAAACCGGGGCGTTGACCCGATGCGTCCGCTGCTGCCGCCGGAAATGCTGTGGCTGCGTACCGACGAGCTCAACGCCGAGCTGAAACGCTGGCCGCGTATGCAGCTCAAAACCGATTCGCTTGCCGATAAGGCCGCCAACACTAACCTCGCCTTCCGGATGCTGCCTGACCTGGCCGTTCAGGCGCAGCAGAAATCCCCGCTCGATAATCTGCGCAAGTTTCTTGAGTCCTTCACCGGGCCGGTGGTCTTCTCCGTTGAAAGTGAAGGTCGCCGTGAAGCGCTGGGCGAACTGCTGGGAAGGATCAAAGTCGCGCCAAAGCGTATTCTTCGCCTGAGCGAAGCGACCGGAAATGGCCGTTACCTGATGATCGGCGCCGCCGAGCACGGATTCATTGATACGCTCAATAACCTGGCGTTGATATGTGAAAGCGACCTGCTGGGCGAGCGCGTCGCGCGCCGTCGTCAGGACAGCCGTCGCACCATCAACCCGGACACCCTGATCCGCAACCTGGCCGAACTGCACCCCGGTCAGCCGATTGTTCACCTGGAACACGGTGTGGGTCGCTATCAGGGGATGACCACCCTCGAAGCAGGTGGCATCAAAGGTGAATACCTGATGCTGACCTACGCTAACGACGCCAAGCTGTATGTTCCGGTGTCGTCCCTGCATCTGATCAGCCGCTACGCCGGGGGCGCGGAAGAGAATGCGCCGCTGCACAAGCTGGGCGGCGATGCCTGGGCGCGTGCACGCCAGAAAGCGGCGGAAAAAGTGCGCGACGTGGCCGCCGAGCTGCTGGATATTTACGCTCAGCGTGCGGCCAAAGAGGGCTATGCGTTTAAGCATGATAAAGAGCAGTACCAGCTGTTCTGCGACAGCTTCCCGTTTGAAACTACGCCGGATCAGGCCCAGGCCATCAACGCCGTGCTGAGCGACATGTGCCAGCCGCTGGCGATGGATCGCTTAGTCTGCGGCGACGTGGGCTTCGGTAAAACCGAGGTGGCGATGCGCGCCGCTTTCCTGGCGGTTGAGAACAACAAGCAGGTGGCGGTGCTGGTGCCGACCACCCTTCTTGCCCAGCAGCACTTCGACAACTTCCGCGACCGCTTCGCCAACTGGCCGGTACGTATCGAAATGTTGTCCCGCTTCCGCAGTGCCAAAGAGCAGACGCAGATCCTGGAACAGGCAAGTGAAGGCAAAATTGATATTCTGATCGGCACTCACAAGCTGCTGCAAAGTGACGTGAAGTGGAAAGATCTGGGGTTGCTGATCGTTGACGAAGAGCACCGCTTCGGGGTGCGCCACAAAGAGCGCATCAAAGCGATGCGCGCCAACGTCGACATTCTGACCCTGACCGCAACGCCGATCCCGCGCACCCTGAACATGGCGATGAGCGGCATGCGCGATCTGTCGATAATCGCTACCCCACCGGCGCGCCGTCTGGCGGTGAAAACCTTTGTTCGCGAGTACGACAATCTGGTGGTGCGCGAGGCGATCCTGCGCGAAGTGCTGCGCGGTGGCCAGGTCTATTACCTGTACAACGACGTTGAAAATATTCAGAAAGCCGCCGACAGGCTGGCAGAGCTGGTGCCGGAAGCGCGCATCGCCATTGGTCACGGCCAGATGCGCGAGCGCGAGCTGGAGCGGGTAATGAACGATTTCCACCACCAGCGCTTTAACGTGCTGGTGTGTACCACCATCATTGAGACCGGAATCGACATTCCGACGGCGAACACCATCATCATCGAACGGGCGGATCACTTCGGCCTGGCTCAGCTGCACCAGCTGCGCGGGCGGGTCGGGCGTTCGCACCATCAGGCCTACGCCTGGCTGCTGACGCCGCATCCGAAGGCAATGACCACCGACGCGCAAAAGCGTCTGGAAGCGATCGCCTCGCTGGAAGATCTGGGCGCTGGCTTTGCGCTGGCGACCCACGACCTGGAGATCCGCGGCGCCGGTGAGCTGCTGGGTGAAGACCAGAGCGGCTCCATGGAAACCATCGGTTTCTCGCTGTATATGGAGCTGCTGGAAAATGCCGTCGACGCGCTTAAAGCCGGACGTGAACCGTCTCTGGAAGATCTCACCAGCCAGCAGACCGAAGTGGAACTGCGCATGCCTTCCCTGCTGCCGGATGATTTTATTCCTGACGTGAATACCCGTCTGTCGTTCTACAAACGCATTGCCAGCGCGAAAAGCGAAGGCGAGCTGGAAGAGATCAAAGTCGAACTGATTGACCGTTTTGGGATATTGCCCGATGCGGCGCGCAACCTGCTGGATATTGCCCGCCTGCGTCAGCAGGCGCAGAAGCTGGGCATTCGCAAACTTGAAGGCAATGAGAAAGGCGGCGTAATTGAGTTTGCCGAAAAGAACCACGTCGATCCGATGTGGCTGATTGGCCTCCTGCAAAAACAGCCGCAGCATTTCCGTCTTGATGGCCCTACGCGTCTGAAATTTACTCAGGATCTGACGGAACGTAAAATCCGCATGGACTGGGTGCGTAACTTTATGCGTCAGTTGGAAGAGAACGCCATCGCATAACGGTTTCCCCCGCCAGCGCCCGGCTGGCGGGGGGACAATTTACAAACTCTTTGCACTTCGCCCGATCTTCCCGACTATACATTCGCCATAATTATCATTAACGCCTTATAAAACAATAACCTTATCATTTGTATGGATTATCATAATGATGATTTCTTCGCGTTTTACCCGCTGGTTAACTCTGGTTGCGCTGGCCGCGACGGTTGCCGTCGCGCTCCCTGCTCGCGCCAATACCTGGCCTCTTCCGCCCGCCGGCAGCAACGTCGTAGGTGAAAACCGCTTTCACGTGGTTGAAAACGATGGCGGCTCGCTGGAAGCGATTGCCAAAAAATATAACGTCGGGTTCCTGGCGCTGTTGCAGGCCAACCCGGGCGTAGATCCGTACGTGCCCCGGGCGGGCAGCGTACTGACGATTCCGCTGCAAACCATCCTGCCGGACGCGCCGCGTCAGGGCATTGTGATTAACCTCGCCGAGCTACGTCTGTATTACTACCCGCCGGGCAAGAACGAAGTGACCGTCTACCCTATCGGTATTGGTCAACTGGGGGGCGATACGCTCACACCTACCATGGTCACCACCGTCTCTGATAAGCGCGCTAATCCTACCTGGACCCCGACGGCAAACATTCGCGCCCGTTATAAAGCTCAAGGTATCGACCTGCCCGCCGTGGTACCTGCTGGCCCGGATAATCCGATGGGGCATCATGCAATTCGCCTGGCGGCATATGGTGGGGTTTATCTTCTGCACGGAACGAATGCGGATTTCGGGATCGGGATGCGCGTCAGCTCCGGCTGCATTCGCCTGCGCGATGACGATATCAAAACGCTCTACCGCGTGATCGCCCCTGGCACGAAAGTGAATATCATTAATACGCCGATTAAAGTATCTGAAGAGCCAGGTGGCGTCCGTCTGGTTGAGATCCACCAGCCGCTATCGAAAAACATCAATGACGATCCGCAGACGTTGCCGATTAATCTGAATGCCTCGATGGTGAGCTTTAAAACGAATGCCAACACCGATGGCGCAGTGATGGAGCGGGCGATGGAAGCACGTTCGGGGATGCCAACCGATGTTACGCGGCATCATGAGGTTGCTCAGCAGTCAATGTAAAGCAGCAATAACGACAAACGCCCTGCATCAGCAGGGCGTTTTTTATTGCAGTGGCATAACGGAGGGTTGCGTTACGCTTATTTGTAGATAACTGCGGTACCGTGCAGGGTGTTAGGACCGGTCACAGAGGTGATGCGGAATGATTTCGCACCCATTTCGTCAGCTTTTTGCGCCAGCTGATCTTCCAGAGAGCCCAGGTTAGTCCCGGCAGTGGCAGAGATGGTACCGACTTTCTGCTGGTCTGCTGGAGTGGATTGCACTTCAACAGCAGCGAAGCTTGCGAAAGAGAGTGAACTCAGAACGGCGGCAGCGATGAGGGTTTTAACGTTTTTCATGATTTTATACCTTTAGGCAGATGATGTAGTGGTCGTTAGTTATTTAGTTAACGATCGATAGGTAAATGATAGATGTGATCCAGGTCACACGTCAACTCATTTTTATAATGGTCGTTAAATTAATTTCATTTGCCTTATATTTCAAAAAGATAAAATTAAATTATTTTTCAGAAATCACCGCTGGTCGTTGCAGACGTTTATTTTTATAATGACTATTCAACAAAACAACAGAGGACCAACGGCACATGACAACCGATGTCACGCGTTGCGCAAAGAAAAGCCGTGGCCGACCAAAAGTGTTCGACAGGGATGCGGCGCTCGATAAGGCCATGACGCTCTTCTGGCAGCATGGGTATGAAGCCACGTCGCTTTCCGATCTCGTGGAAGCTACGGGTGCTAAAGCCCCTACCCTGTACGCAGAGTTCACCAACAAAGAAGGCTTATTCCGGGCCGTTCTGGACAGATACATCTCGCGCTTCGCGGCAAAACATGAAGCCCAGCTATTCTGTGAAGAAAAAACGGTTGAGCAGGCATTACAGGATTATTTCACGGCAATCGCGACCTGCTATACCAGCAAGGACACGCCTGCGGGGTGTTTTATGATCAACACCTCCGCGACCCTCGCGGCATCGTCTAAAGAGATTGCCAACACGGTCAAATCGAGACATGCGATGCAGGAGGAGACGCTCAGCACGTTTCTGGCTCAGCGTCAGCTGCGCGGCGAAATCCCGGCGCATTGCCGTCCGCAGGAGCTGGCCCAGTATCTGAGCTGTATTTTACAGGGGATGTCCATCAGCGCCCGTGAAGGCGCGACGCTGGAAAAATTGCAGGGGATTACGCACACAACGCTGCGCCTGTGGCCTGAACTTCTTAAACTCTGACGCAAAAAAAAGCTCCTCAGCCTGAGCGCATGAGGAGCTAAGTTCAGAGAACATCTTTTTTACACTTTGTTATTCAGTATCAGCTGACCATTGCTGTCGAGAGGGATCTGCGTACCAGGATCTTTATCCATGCGGATTTTGCCCTGCTGATCGCCAATTTTGTAGGTTACGTCGTAGCCCAACATTTTTTCAGACTTGTCATACACGGTTTTACAGCGCTGCTGCGTTGTGGTGTAGGTATCATTTTCCTGCATCGCGCCCTGCACCTGGTTACCGGCATAACCGCCACCCAGCGCACCAACCACCGTCGCGACATCCTTACCACGGCCGCCACCAAACTGATGACCAATCACCCCACCAGCAACCGCGCCCAGCACGGAGCCAGCGATACGGTTTTCATCCTGAACCGGACGACGATGGGTGACAGAAACATTACGGCACTCCTGACGAGGCGTCTTGACCGTCTCTTTGATCGGTGTAGCGGAAACCACCTGCGCATACTGCGGGCCACGATCAAGTACGTTCAGACTGGCAACGGCAGCCACACCTAACGCAGCTGCGACGCCAATCCCTATACCCGCCAACATTGATTTATTCACGGGACTTCCTCCTTTGTTGCAATTGGTAGCAATTTTGCAGCGCAATAAACGCTTCGCCAATAAGATAAAGGATCAAAATCAGGGTTGTTGGCCGGGACAACGTGGGTTTAAGAGAACTCTTAAGCGTCAGGAGGGAAATGCACAGCATGATGTGCTAAGAATTCCCTCCGGAGGGTCCGGAGGGAGAGAGAAATTAGTGCAGCTTCAGGCGTGGACGGATCACGCGGTTGATGCGGCCAACCAGCATCATCAGGCCGGTTTTGAAGTAGCCGTGCAGCGCAATCTGGTGCATACGGTACAGAGAAATGTACACGAAGCGGGCGATGCGCCCTTCCACCATCATGGAGCCGCGCATCAGGTTACCCATCAGGCTGCCCACGGTGGAGAAGTTTGAGAGCGACACCAGAGAGCCGTGGTCTTTGTAGACATAGGCTTTCATCGGTTTGCCTTTTATCTGCGCCAGGATGTTATGCAGCACGAGGCTTGCCATCTGGTGCGCAGCCTGAGCGCGAGGCGGTACAAATCCGCCTTCCGGACGTGCGCAGGAGGCACAGTCGCCGATGGCGAAGATGTCCGGATCGCGCGTGGTTTGCAGCGTCGGCTCTGTCACCAGCTGGTTAATGCGGTTTGTCTCCAGCCCACCGATATCTTTCATGAAATCAGGCGCTTTGATCCCCGCAGCCCAGACCATCAGGTCGGCCTGGATGTACTCGCCGTCTTTGGTATGCAGGCCGCCCTCATCCGCGCTCGTCACCATGGTCTGGGTCAGCACGCGCACGCCCAGTTTAGTCAGCTCGTTGTGCGCCGCGCCGGAAATACGCGGCGGAAGCGCAGGCAGAATGCGTTCACCTGCTTCCACCAGCGTCACATTCAGCGCTTCGTTAGTCAGCCCTTTGTAGCCGTAGCTGTGCAGCTGTTTGACCGCATTGTGCAACTCCGCCGATAATTCAACGCCCGTTGCGCCGCCGCCCACGATAGCAATGTTGACCTTGCCGTTAGCACCCATGTTGTTGGTGTACTTCAGGAACAGGTTAAGCATCTCCTGATGGAAACGACGCGCCTGATGCGGGTTATCCAGGAAGATGCAGTGCTCTTTTACGCCTGGGGTGTTGAAATCATTGGAGGTACTGCCCAGGGCCATCACCAGCGTGTCATAGGCCAGCTTGCGCTCAGGAACCAGCAACTCGCCTTTATCATCACGCAGCTCAGCCAGCGTGATGGTTTTGTTTTCACGATTGATATCCACCACCGAACCCAGCTGGAACTGGAAGTGGTGGTTACGCGCATGCGCCAGATAGCTGAGCGCATCCACGCCCTCATCCAGCGACCCGGTCGCCACTTCGTGCAGTAACGGCTTCCACAGATGGCTGTGGTTACGATCCACCAGCGTGATTTTGGCTTTCTTACCGCGACCCAGTTTCTTACCCAGCTGCGTCGCCAGCTCCAGTCCGCCAGCACCACCGCCGACAATCACTATCTTTTTCAATGGCGTAGTCAACGTGACCCCCTCAAATTATTAACCAATTGTTAATTAAAAGTTATATAAATAACCCTTAATTAACAACAGGTTACTGCGCTGAAACCGTTCAGATTCATTGAGAATAGCACGTCAGGCGCATTGGTCATACCAAAATTGATATGTATCAAGTTTTGATGGTTTAAAAGTAGACAACTCTGACAAAAAAGAGGCCCGGTACGCTTTCACGTACCGAGCCTTTATCAGGTTCAGGGAGATCAGCCCAGCGTTTTAAAGGCTTTAATACGCTGCAAGTGCGGGGAAATGTTTTTGAACTTGTGGGTCTGCTCTTCGTCCCAGACAATTTCGTAGTAATGGTGCAGAAGCTCGGCGGCGCGGGAGCTGTTCAGCGCTTCATCGTTGCGGGAGAGGATCACCAGACACCGATCGCGGTTCTTTTCACGGAAATTGCTCAAGCATTTTGTGGCGATGTCGGCGTACTCCTCCGGGCGATCGATTTTGCCTTCCATGTTTTCGTTCGGAAACAGGTTAGGATTAAAAATGACCTGACGGATATCGCACAAAAAACCGATGCGCTCTGCCCAGTATCCTCCTAACCCCACGCCGCAGATCAGCGGGCGATCGTCGATATTGAGCTGCAACATTTTATCCACTTCTTTAAGCAGATGCTGCATGTCATGCTTCGGATGACGTGTGCTGTAACTGATCAGCCGGACATCCGGATCGATAAACTGCAATTGCAGCACTTTCTCATGATTACCAGGACTGTTTGAGTCAAAACCGTGTAAATAGATGATCATCGTCTCACCACGCTACGCCTTCCGGGATGAATTAAAGGGCTGCTTTATGTGCCTGCCAGCGCTCGTTCAGGGCTTCAAGCCGGGCGTTTACCGTTTTCCAGCGCGCCGAGTCCATCAGCTCCTGACGACTAAATGAACCTTTATGATACAATTGTGTAACACGTTCAGCATTGATCGGCGACAGGTTATCCAGCACGCTCACCGCCCCTTTACGATTATTGCAGACGAGGATCATATCGCAACCCGCATCCAGCGAAGCCTGCCCACGTTCGGCATAGCTACCCATAATCGCCGCCCCTTCCATGGATAAATCGTCAGAGAAAATTACGCCATTGAAGCCTAACTCCTGACGCAGCACGGTTTTAAGCCAGTGTGGAGAGCCGCTGGCCGGACGCGGATCGACCTCACTGTAGATGACGTGCGCAGGCATGATGGCATCCAGCTTGTTATCAGCGATCAACGAGCGGAAAACCGACATATCTTTAGCGCGAATGTCTGCTTCCGGGCGCGGATCGCGCGGGGTTTCTTTATGGGAATCCGCCGTCACCGCCCCGTGGCCCGGGAAATGTTTGCCGGTGGTTTTCATGCCCGCAGCATGCATACCGTCAATAAAGCGCGTCGCCATTGCCAGCGCAATACGCGGATCGTCATGATACGAACGCTCACCAATTGCCGCGCTAATGTGTCCTACGTCCAGCACCGGGGCGAAGCTGATGTCGATATCCATGGCGATCATCTCGCTGGCCATCAGCCAGCCGGCATCCTGCGCCAGTTGACCGCCCTCTTCGATCCCCAGCAGCGCAGCAAAAGATTGCGCGGCGGGTAAACGGGTAAACCCTTCGCGGAAACGCTGCACACGCCCACCTTCCTGGTCTACGGCCACCACCAGGTGATTGCGCGACGCCGCACGGATCTGGCGAACCAGCTCACGCAACTGCTCCGGATCATGATAATTGCGGGTGAAAAGAATCAGCCCCCCTACCAGCGGATGTGCCAGAATTTCGCGCTCTTCCGCATCCAGCTCAAACCCTTCGACATCCAACATTACTGGACCCACACCAACCTCTCTTATCCTTTCGTTTGTAACTGACGCCAGGCATCATTTGCCAGCGCAATAAATTGTTTGTCACCTGTCTGCTGAAGGCGCATTTCAAACCATCCCGCCATCAGCATCAACACCCACGGACGCCAGCGCGCGACCTGCCGCGCAAGGGTGAGCGCATTGATGTTGGCGTTTCGGGCATAGGCGGTTATCAGCTGCTCGCGCGACGCCTCATCAGGCATCCAGACCGCAGCAAGTTCGAGCGCCACGTCACCGTCTCCGGCATATTCCCAGTCGATAAGTTTCTCGCCTGCCGTGGTATGAACGATATTCCCCGCGTGGACATCCATATGCAGCGGCGCCAGACGTAACGCCTGCGGCTCTCCCGCTTTACGCAACCGCTTAAGCTGCGCCAGCCAGTAGGGCGTGCGTCGTCCAGGCGCAGCCTGCTGCCAGTAGTGATCCAGCAAAGGACGTAACGTTACCCGCCAGCCCAGACGCGGCTGGCGATGCAGATGATACAGCATGGCTGCCAGCGCAGGCGTATCGGGAAGCTCGCTTTTGATCTCACCCGCAATAAACGCCACCGCCATCCAGTCTCTAATAAAGAGATGAGGTTGTGGCGCAAGGTCGGCGGGCAGGCGCTTCAGGGCGCGGAACTGGCGACGAAAATGGGAGGCAGGCGCGGCGGCATCGTGATGCTGACGTAAAACCAGCCGATGGTCGCCATGCTCAATAATGCAACTCGCGCCGCCAAGCCCGGCGGGGGCTTGCGGCGCGATAACATGGTATTGAGGGAAATAACGCGTCAGGACCTCATGACGCGTGCGCTTATTGTTGCGTAACGGCACCTTTACCTGACCAGATAATTTCGCCGGTCTGAACCAGCATTAACTGCATCTGCAACGACGGCGTGTTCACGTTGCCTGTCGCGTTAGAATAAAGGACATACTGCGCGCCAACGTTGCGGGCAATACCAATCGCTTTACTGCGCGAACCCAGGCTGTCCTGAGGCGACAGACCAAGCTGCTGCTTGGCGACCGCGAGCTGCTGAGCAGAGGCCAGCGTAAATTTACCGTTGTTTGCCAGCGCGTTGCGCAGGGTTTCCGTCGCTTCTCCCGCATTCAGGGAACCGTTTGTACGGTTGTTCACGCTGTCCACCAGCAGCACGCTGCCGGGCGTAACACCCTGTGCCTGCAACATTTTGCCCACCATCGGCTGCATTGCGCCATTCCAGTCATAGTGGCGTACTCGCGGCGCAGGCTGTGCGGTGTCGTCCGGATGTTCGATCGGGCCAGGCTGCGCCGGAATGGTCGGTACAGACGGCACGGTTGGAACAGGCTGCGCTGGCGTTGTTGGCTGTTCCGTTCCCGGCTTCGCCTGATCCACCGGTGCAGGTTCTTCCGTTCGCGTCACACATCCCGCCAGAAAGAGTGCAAAGGCACTCAGGAGCGCATAACGGCTCATTGTTTTAATCAAGGTTCACTCCTTACAAATAAAGATAAAGTCTCACCTTATGTGCACCCAGATAGCTGGCGCTGCCGTAGAGCGTGACCGACGATCTTGCCGGGATGGTCACGCTGCGCGGCGCCTCAAGCGGGTGCATCTCAAGACCTCTCACGTCATACCAGTAGAAGCGATAATGCACCGTCACTGGCTCTTGCCTTTCGTTATAGAGCGTAGAAGAGGCTGAAGACTGGATTTCGCTTATGGTCAGCGAAGGCTTCTCCGCCGTGATGCCCGCAGCAAGCACTGAGGACTCCATCACCAGCGTCTGTTCTTCACTGACCGGGATGGCGGGACGCGCGCTGCACCCAACCATTACCAGCGTCACGATCAGCGCTGCAATACGCCCAGTTAACATATTAAAGACCTTTATGTGCCAGCATCGGTCCCAGTGGACGTCCACCCAGCAGGTGCATATGAATATGATAGACTTCCTGGCCGCCATGGCGATTACAGTTCATGATCAAACGGTATCCGTCTTCAGCAATCCCTTCCTGCTCAGCGATTTTCGCGGCCACCGTCAGCATACGGCCCAGCGCCACTTCATGCTCGGTTTTAACGTCATTAACGGTCGGGATCAGAATATTGGGAATAATAAGGATGTGCGTCGGCGCCTGGGGAGAAATGTCGCTGAAAGCCGTGACCAGTTCATCCTGATAGACAATATCCGACGGAATTTCGCGGCGGATAATTTTACTGAAAATCGTTTCTTCAGCCATGACCTTTTCCTTTTAAGTTTAATCTGGCGTCGTGCGTCCGTTGTTAACACACATTGTCTGATTTACTGCGTGACACAAGACAAGAGTATGAGCGAGTTTCTCCTGTCCTTTCAACCTTCTCCCGTGATTTCTTTCCTGATCGTCCCCCATCTGGCTGAAGAGGCATCGCTTTAGGACATTTCTTTTCTGAAACCTTATTTCAGTTCATCCCGAAACATCTGTTTACAGCGTTAATCACAATGAGTATATTTCGCATTTGCATTTTCATGCGCATTTTTAACATAGAAAACGACGTCAGCCCGTGCTAGCGGGACTGTCGCGAAATACCTTCACCATTCACTAAGGGTTTGATGATGTCTTTCATTAATCACACCAGGGATGGGCAACGTCAGCCTGCCGCAACACCTTCGTTGCTGGCCGCCTGCATTGCTATGGCATTGACGCCAACCGCCGCTTTCGCTGCTTCAACCACCGAAGATACCGTTGTCGTTGACGGGGGTTTTGACAACACACAGGATCTTTCTGCCAGCCAGGATCAGGATTACAGCGTAAAAACCACCACCACCGGCACCAAACTGTTGCTGGTTCCCCGCGACATCCCGCAGTCCGTCAGCGTTATCAGCCAGCAACGTATGGCTGACCAGAATCTGCAATCCATCGGACAGGTGCTGACGAACACCACGGGCATTACGGCCCAGGTGCAGGACAGCGACCGTACCGTGTTTTACTCACGCGGCTTTTTCGTCAGCAACTACGCCTATGACGACTTGCCAACCTCCATCAGTGAAGTGTGGAACTTTGGTGATACCGCCGCCGATACCGCCATTTATGACCGCATTGAAGTGGTTCGCGGCGCCACCGGCCTGATGTCCGGCACGGGGAACCCGGCGGCGTACGTTAATATGGTGCGTAAGCACGCGGACAGCCCGGAATTTAAAGGTAACGTCTCCGCCAGCTACGGCAGCTGGGACAAGCAGCGCTACGTGCTGGATCTCCAGGCGCCGCTGGTAGAGTCAGGTAAGGTACGGGGTCGTCTGATCACCGGTTATCAGGACAACGACAGCTTCGTGGATAACTACCACTACCGGAAGAAATTCCTCTACGGCGTGATGGACGCGGATGTCACCGACAGCACGACTCTCTCGGTAGGGTATGAGTATCAGGAAAGCCATACCGCCGACCCAACCTGGGGCGGACTGCCGACCTGGTACAGCGACGGAAGTAAGACTAACTACAATCGCAGCCAGACCGTCGCGCCTGACTGGGCCTATTCGGATAAAGACAGCACCCGCATCTTCGCTAACCTGACCCAGCGTTTCGATAATGGCTGGGAAGCGCACATCAACGGCATGCATGCTGAAACCAACTTTGACTCTAAGCTGATGTATATGTCCGGCTATCCGGATAAAGAGACCGGCGCGGGCCTGGTGGGTTACGGCGGCTGGAACCGCGGGGAACGTAAACAGGATGCGGTCGACGCCTTCCTGCGCGGCGGCTTCGATCTCTTTGGTCGTCAACATGAAATGATGTTCGGCGGCAGCTTCAGCCGTCAACGTAACCATTACGACAACTCCATGCCGGATGCGGTATACGGCATGGTGGATGTCGGCAACTTTAAGAACTGGAACGGGAACATCGCCGATCCGCAGTGGACGCCGTGGAAACTCTACAGCAAGGATGATATTCGCCAGTCTTCAGCCTATTCTTCGGCTCGTTTCTCGCTGGCCGATCCGCTGCACCTGATCCTGGGCGCGCGCTACACCCAATACAATATTCGTTATAACCCGGCAGGATCGCCGAATACCCGTCTGGAAAGCACCAAAGATGATGTCACGCCGTACGCTGGCCTGGTGTATGACATCAATGAGGACTGGTCGACCTACGTCAGCTATACCTCTATCTTCCAGCCGCAGGATAAGCGCGATGCCAACGGACGTTATCTCGACCCTACCACGGGCAAAAGCTACGAAGCCGGGGTGAAGGCAGACTGGTTTAATACCCGCCTCACCACCTCACTGGCAATTTTCCGCATTGAGCAGGATAACGTCGCCAGCAATACCTACACCTACATGCCGAGCGGTGAGTCGATCTATGAATCGCTGGACGGGGTGGTCAGCAAAGGGGTCGAGTTCGAGCTCAACGGTGCCCTGACCGATAACTGGCAGCTGACCTTCGGCGCGACGCGTTACATCGCAGAAGATAAGAATGGCAACGCCGTCAGCTCCGATCAGCCGCGCACAACCATGAAGCTCTTCACCCGCTATCAGTTGCCAATGCTGCCGGAACTGACCGTGGGCGGTGGCGTAAACTGGCAGAACAAAGTGTGGACGGACGTGGAAGGCGGCCCGGCAGGACGTTCCCGCGCGGAGCAAGGCAGCTATGGGCTGGTGAACCTGTTCAGCCGTTATCAGGTCACCAAAGATTTTGCGGTACAGGCTAACGTCAACAACCTGTTCGACAAAGAGTATTACGACTACGTCGGATCGTATGCGGTGTATGGCGCGCCGCTGAACGTCTCGGTGAGCGCGAGCTACGATTTCTGAGTGACAGAAGCCCGGTGGCGCTGCGCTTACCGGGCCTACCCATCACGTAGGCCAGGTAAGGCGCAGCCGCCACCCGGCACCACAAGCCGCAATAATAAAAAAGGCAGCCATTCGGCTGCCTTAGTCTCCCCAGGTCACAGCTTAGTTGTTGCGGATGTACTCATCCATTTCAGTTTTCAGGTTATCGGATTTAGTACCGAAGATTGCCTGAACACCAGAACCTGCAACAACGACGCCCGCTGCGCCCAGTTTTTTCAGACCCGGCTGGTCTACTTTCGCAACGTCGGCAACGCTCACACGCAGACGAGTGATACACGCGTCCAGGTTAGTGATGTTCTCTTTACCGCCGAAAGCAGCTACCAGAGCAGGCGCCATTTCGCTGGTCGCACCGGCTTTGCTGTCTTCCGTTGCATCTTCACGACCCGGCGTTTTCAGGTCCAGTGCTTTGATCAGCACGCGGAAGACGGTGTAGTACACCACTGCGTAGCCTGCACCCACGATTGGGAACAGCCACAGCTTGCTGCTGTTACCGGACAGAACGATGAAGTCGATCAGACCGTGAGAGAAGGACGTACCGTCACGCATACCCAGCAGGATACAGATTGGGAATGCCAGACCTGCCAGTACCGCGTGGATGATGTACAGGATCGGCGCAACGAACATGAAGGAGAACTCGATCGGCTCGGTGATACCGGTCAGGAACGAGGTCAGCGCTGCGGAGATCATGATACCGCCCACTTTTGCACGGTTCTCTGGTTTAGCAGAGTGCCAAATCGCAATTGCGGCAGCTGGCAGACCGTACATTTTGAACAGGAAGCCACCAGACAGTTTACCTGCCGTTGGGTCACCCGCCATGTAGCGTGGGATGTCGCCGTGGAACACCTGGCCTGCTGCGTTGGTGTATTCACCAATCTGCATCTGGAATGGAACGTTCCAGATGTGATGCAGACCAAATGGTACCAGGCAGCGCTCAATGAAGCCGTAGATACCGAACGCCACAACCGGGTTCTGGTAAGCCGCCCACTGAGAGAAGGTCTGGATTGCCGTACCGATTGGTGGCCAGATGAAGGACAGGACAACACCGGTGAAAATCGCGGCCAGACCAGAAATGATCGGCACAAAACGTTTACCCGCGAAGAAGCCCAGATACTCAGGCAGCTTGATGCGATAGAAGCGGTTAAACATGTACGCTGCAATCGCACCGGAGATGATACCACCGAGAACACCGGTGTCTGCCAGGTGCTTAGCGGCAATCTCTTCAGCAGGTAAATGCAGGACCAGCGGCGCAACCACAGCCATGGTTTTCACCATGATGCCGTAAGCAACAACGGACGCCAGAGCGGATACACCGTCGTTATTGGTGAAGCCCAGAGCAACACCGATAGCGAAGATCAGCGGCATGTTAGCAAAAACAGAACCGCCTGCTTCGGCCATCACGTGGGAAACTACGGCTGGCAGCCAGCTGAAGTTTGCAGAACCGACACCCAGCAGGATACCTGCGATAGGTAGTACGGATACTGGCAGCATCAGCGATTTACCGACCTTTTGCAGGTTAGCAAATGCATTCTTAAACATAATTGAGAGTGCTCCTGAGTATTTGTGCTTTTTTTACGTTTTCACGCATTGGCCCGGGGGGAGTACCGCGCCGTGGACAGGACATCTAAGCGCCCTTTATTTATTACACAGAGTAAAATAATTCCCTCTGAGTTTGTTTGACGGCTATCACGTTTCAGTTCAAGACGGCCAAAAAACTTGCAGATATTTACATAAAGCATGTCTGGATGTGTCTAAAAACGCCATCACCGCCCCAAATGAGGCGGTGAACTTTACTCGTTTTACTTATTAATTACGAGCCTAAAAATAACAGGTGTATCAGACAGATTGCAGGCGGGCGGGGTCGATATGGAACAGGCTGGCGAAGTTTTCCGTTGTCACGCGAGCCAGCTCTTCAATACTGACACCTTTCAGAACGGCCATATACTCAGCGACATCCCGGGTCATCGCTGGCTGATTCTCTTTGCCGCGATGAGGCACCGGCGCCAGGTACGGGGAATCGGTTTCCACCAGAATACGATCCAGCGGAACATAGCGCGCCGCATCACGCAGTTGCTCAGCATTGCGGAACGTGACAATCCCCGAGAATGAAATATAAAAGCCTAAATCAAGCAGCTTACCCGCCGTTTCTCTGTCTTCTGTGAAACAGTGTAGTACGCCACCGCAATCCGTCACCTTTTCTTCCCGCAGGATCGCCAGCGTGTCGGCGCGCGCATCGCGGGTATGAACGATAACCGGCTTATTCAGCTCACGGCCAATACGGATGTGGTTGCGGAAGGATTCCTGCTGGCGAGGTTTTGTTTCGGGGGTGTAGAAATAGTCCAGACCGGTCTCGCCCATCGCCACTACGCCCTCTTCTGCGGCAAGACGGCGTAAATCCTCAACGTCGTAAGCTTCATCCTGATTCAGCGGATGCACACCGCAGGAGAAGACGACATTATCGCGCTCGCCTACCAGTTCACGCATGGAGCGGTAACCCGGCAACGTGGTCGCCACGGCCAGGCAAAATTTCACATCGCGCGCGGCGGCTTTCGCCAGCACGTCGTCCACATTTTTATGCAGGGATTGATAATCCAGGCCATCGAGATGGCAGTGTGAGTCGACTAAAAACATAATGTCTCTCTCAGAGGTGGGAAACCGGCGGTATGACACCCGGTTGCAGGTAGTGTTCGATACGCAGTAACTGGTCGGTCAGTAAAAGCTCGCGATTGAGACCGGTTACCGTCAAAAGTTGTTCACGACTCTGGCAGATATCATGAAGGATAGCGTGCAGCGACTGCCCTGACAGGCGATTCGCAAGTGTGGTGACCAACGCCCACACGTCAGGGTTAGTCAGAAGCGTAGCCCCCTGCTGGATTTTGAGCGCATCCAGCAGCAGTGCGGCCAGCCAGTGCAGCCGTTCCGGAGCCTGATCGCTGTTCAGCGCTGGCAGCATGCTCAGCCAGTCATGGCTGTCGAGGGCTGATTCAACCGCACGACACAGCGTTTCACGCTGGGACCACACCTCCGGCTGCAATAAGGCCAGCGCAGCCGCAGGCGCACCGCTGCACAGGCGCAACGCCGAGCGCGCCGCGTCTTGTGACACCGTCACTTCTCGCTCAAGCCAGGCGAGCGACCAGGATTCCTGAGGGACAGCGAGGTGGTGAAGACGGCAGCGACTGCGCAGCGTCGCCAGCAAGCGTTCCGGCTCGCGGCAGGAGAGGAAAAACCAGGTGTTCTCTGGCGGCTCTTCCAGGGTTTTTAACAGGGCGTTGGCTGCGGCTTCCGTGAGCAGCGCGGCGTCTTTCAGCCACACCACTTTCGCCCCGCCCAGACGCGCATATTCGTACAGTTTCTCACTGACCTCACGCACCGCGTCGATACCGAGCGTATTTTTGCCTTTCTCGGGTTCGAGGGTGTAATAGTCAGGATGCGTGCCCGCCTGCATGAGCTGGCAACCCCGGCACTTACCGCAGCTTTTATGTCCCTCCGGCTGTTGGCACATCAGAAAGCGGGTGATGGCGTAAATCAACGCATCATCACCCATTCCCGGAAGCGCCTGGATCAGTAACGCATGATGCCCCCGACCAATCTGATAGCTGCCGATCAGCTGTTCAAAGTGTGGGCGCAACCATGGATACCATTTCATGCCTGCTGCTCCTGTAGCCACTGCGTAACAGTCTGCTGAATATCACGCGTAACGTCTTCAAGAGATTGCGTCGCATCGATGGTACGAATGGTCTTGTCCTGCCCGGCCAGTTCCAGATAACGCGCACGGGTGCGGTTAAAGAAATCAAAAGATTCCTGTTCAATGCGGTCCAGTTCGCCGCGGGCACGGGCGCGCTTCAGGCCCACCTCAGGGGTCACGTCCAGATACAGCGTCAGGTCAGGACGGAAATCGCCCAGAACCGCGTCGCGAAGCGTAGCCAGCATGGTCTGGTCGATACCCCGGCCACCGCCCTGATATGCCTGGGTTGAGAGATCGTGGCGATCGCCAATCACCCATTTCCCTTCTGCCAGAGCGGGTTTGATCACCGTCTCCACCAGCTGAACGCGCGCCGCATAGAACATCAGCACTTCCGCTTTGTCGGTAATAACTTCATCGCCAACGGATTTGATATCCAGAACCAGGCTGCGCAGTTTTTCCGCCAGCTGCGTACCGCCCGGCTCGCGGGTGAAGACCATGTCGGCAACGCCAAGCGACGTAAGCGTATCCACCACCACGTTACGGGCAGTTGTTTTGCCCGCCCCTTCGAGTCCCTCAATGACAATGTATTTACTGCGCATTTTTTTCCTTAAGTGCCTTCAGATAGTCCTGAACGGAGCGATTGTGGCTGGCCAGGTTGGTATTGAACGTGTGCCCCCCTTTTCCGTCAGCCACAAAATAGAGATACGGCGTTTTGGCCGGGTGCGCGGCGGCCTTCAACGATGCTTCACTCGGCGTCGCAATCGGTCCAGGCGGCAGGCCGCTAATCACGTAAGTATTATACGCCGTTGGCGTCTCCAGATCTTTTCTGGAAATCCTGCCGTTGTAGTTTTCGCCCATGCCGTAGATGACGGTAGGATCGGTTTGCAAACGCATGCCGATGCGCAGACGGTTAATAAACACCGAGGCAACCTGGTCACGTTCGGCAGCAACGGCCGTCTCTTTCTCGATGATCGAGGCCATCGTCATGAACTGGTTTTGATCTTTATAAGGCAGGCCTTCTGCTCGCCCTTCCCAGGCAGCGTCTACCGCCGCGACCATTTTGTTGTGCGCGCGCTTCAGCATGGCCACATCCGTCGTGCCTGCCGTATACATCCACGTATCGGGCCAGAACCAGCCTTCCACCCACTCGGGATGTTCGAATTTTAAGGCGTCTGCCACGGTCTGGTAGCGGTCATCTTTCAGCGTATGCTTGATGTACGGCGCGTCACGCAGCTGCCTGAGGTAATCGCTCAGACGCATACCTTCCACGAAACGCAGCGGGAACTGGGCTTCTTTACCACTTTCCAGCAGTTGCAGCATCTCGCGCACGGTCATGCCAGGGGTAAAGCGATAGGTACCGGCCTTGAAATGGGACAGTTCCGGTTCAATACGCAGCAGCCACTGGAATACGCGTGGGCGATTGATAATTTTGTCGTCATACAGCTGCTGACCAAGCGCCTGCCGCCCGGTCCCCGCTTTCAGGGTAAAAATCGTCTCGTCTTTTATCAGGATCTGACTCTCCGCCAGCTGACGGACTTTCCACACTCCTGCTCCGCCAGCGATACCTAACGCAACGATCAGAAGGAGGACAAAGCGTAACATTTTCTTCATGACTACCTGGTTTGCTCACATAACGGGGCCAGAAACTGGAACAGCTCGCGGGATGACCAGCATTTGCGGCCATAAGCGCGAACGGGGACAACGGGCATCAGCGCATTGCAGATAACAACTTCATCGGCAGCCAACAGCGCCTCTTCCTTAGCGTTGACTTCGACAACACGAAAGCCTGCGCGTGCCAGCTGGTGCATACAAAACTGCCGCATAATGCCGTTGACGCCGGCCTGCTCCAGCGAAGGCGTGAACACGTCACTGCCCTTCCGCCAGAGTAAATTAGCCGCACAGCATTCCGTAATGTACCCTTCGCTGTCAAGAACCAGCGCCTCCCCGGCCTCCGTCTGCTCAAGATGAGTACGAATTAGCACCTGTTCAAGGCGGTTGAGATGTTTTATGCCAGCGAGCATCGGGTTTCTTCCCAGACGTACCGGACTTAGCGCCAGGGCTACGCCCTCTTCACGCCAGTGCGCATAATGGGAAGGATAATCTGAAACGGAAAGGATCCGCGTAGGATGCAGACAGGCAGAACCGCTATAGCCCCGGCCACCGCTCCCGCGGCTGATAATGACTTTCAGGACGCCGCTTGCTTTTTCTGACGCCAGCCGACGCATCTCACTTTCAAGAATGTCCCACTGCGAGAAGGGGATCAGTAATGTTTCGCAGGCTTTTTGTAAACGAAGGATATGGGCCCCGAGCAGGCACACGTCACCGTCGAGAATACGCGCAGTCGTGAAACAGCCATCGCCAAACTGGGTCGCCCTGTCGCTTGCCGGCAGCGTGTCTTGCTCAAGGCCATTAATCAAAAACATAGTGGCTCCTTATGCGTGGAGGCTCAGTCTGGCAGGATGTGAACAGCCGGACAAGGGGATTTCGCCTAATAAAAAAGGCCCGGCAAGCGGACCTTTTTTATCGTCAGCGACTAACCAGACTCAGACCTTTTTGAAGATCAGAGAACCGTTAGTCCCACCGAAGCCGAAGGAGTTACACAGGGTATACTCCATACCGCTAACCTGGCGCGCTTCGTGAGGAACGAAGTCCAGATCGCAACCTTCATCCGGGTTATCCAGGTTGATGGTTGGTGGTACAGCCTGATCGCGCAGCGCGAGAATAGAGTAGATTGACTCTACTGCCCCCGCAGCGCCCAGCAGGTGACCGGTCATGGATTTCGTGGAGCTCACCAGCACACGGCTGGCAGATTCGCCGAAGACAGACTTAACAGCCTGCGCTTCTGCTTTATCGCCCGCAGGGGTAGACGTCCCGTGCGCGTTAACGTAGCCAATCTGTGCCGGCGTAATGCCCGCATCACGGATGGCGTTTTCCATCGCCAGCGCAGCACCTGCGCCATTCTCTGGAGGAGACGTCATGTGATAAGCATCGCTGCTCATGCCAAAGCCAACAACTTCAGCATAAATTTTCGCGCCACGTTTTTTCGCGTGTTCGTACTCTTCCAGTACGATCATGCCTGCACCGTCACCCAGCACGAAACCATCACGGTCTTTATCCCACGGACGGCTCGCCGCCTGAGGATTATCGTTTCGGGTAGAGAGCGCACGCGCTGCACCGAAACCACCGACGCCCAGTGGGGTACTGGCTTTTTCAGCGCCGCCCGCAACCATAGCATCTGCATCGCCGTACGCAATGATACGCGCGGCCTGGCCGATGTTATGCACGCCAGACGTACAGGCTGTCGCGATTGAGATGCTTGGGCCACGCAGGCCGAACATAATGGTCAGGTGACCTGCCACCATGTTGACAATCGTAGACGGAACGAAGAACGGGCTGATTTTACGCGGGCCGCCATTCATCAGAGATGTATGGTTTTCTTCAATCAGACCAAGACCGCCAATCCCGGAGCCGATAGCGGCGCCGATACGGGTCGCGTTCTCTTCCGTAATCTCAAGGCCAGAATCCTGCATGGCCTGAACGCCAGCGACAATTCCATATTGAATGAAGGCATCCATCTTGCGCTGTTCTTTGCGCGAGATGATCTCTTCACAGTTAAAATCCTTTACTAAGCCAGCAAATTTCGTTGCATAGGCGCTAGTATCGAAATGGTCGATTAGGCTGATGCCGCTCTGACCGGCAAGGAGAGCTTTCCAGGTGGACTCTACGGTATTGCCGACAGGAGACAACATGCCAAGTCCGGTCACAACTACACGACGCTTAGACACGCTTGTCCTCCAGGGAGGGATAAAAAAAGAGATTCGTGGGACAACAAAAGATAAAACTCAGGCGGTCGAATGACCGCCTGGAGATGTTCACTTACGCCTGGTGACCGTTGATGTAATCAATGGCAGCCTGAACGGTGGTGATTTTCTCAGCTTCTTCGTCCGGAATCTCAGTATCAAACTCTTCTTCCAGAGCCATTACCAGCTCAACGGTGTCAAGAGAATCTGCGCCCAGGTCTTCAACAAAGGAAGCGGAGTTCACAACTTCTTCCTGCTTAACGCCCAGCTGTTCGCCGATAATTTTCTTAACGCGTTCTTCGATAGTGCTCATACTCTTAAATTTCCTATCAAAACTCGCTTTCGCGATGGTTTTCGTAGTGTATAAAATGTTGAAAAATTTGCAACTAAATCCCGGCAGGTCTTACCACGATTTTACGTTATTTTGAGGCCATTTGCCCAAATAACGCAAATATTTTCGATCGTGATTAAACCATGTACATCCCGCCGTTGACGTGGAGGGTTTCACCAGTGATGTAACCCGCTTCGTCAGAGGCTAAAAATGCAACCGCGCTGGCGATTTCTTTAGGGTCGCCAAGACGACCCGCTGGAACTGCCGCCAGCGTACCCGCACGCTGTTCATCAGTTAGCGCACGCGTCATGTCCGTTTCAATAAAGCCCGGAGCAACAACGTTTACAGTAATTCCGCGGGACGCGACTTCACGCGCCAGCGACTTACTGAAACCGATCAGACCTGCTTTCGCCGCAGCGTAGTTAGCCTGACCAGCATTTCCCATGGTACCAACCACAGAACCTACAGTGATAATACGACCATGACGCTTTTTCATCATAGCGCGCATTACCGCTTTTGACAGACGGAATACAGATGACAGGTTGGTTTCGATAATATCGTTCCACTCGTCGTCTTTCATTCGCATCAGCAGGTTGTCGCGAGTGATCCCGGCATTATTGACCAGAATATCCACTTCGCCAAACTCTGCGCGAATATTTTCCAGAACAGATTCGATAGATGCTGGTTCAGTCACATTCAGTACCAGACCTTTACCGTTCGCACCCAGATAGTCGCTGATGGCCTGTGCGCCATTCTCGCTGGTCGCAGTCCCGATCACCGTTGCGCCTCGCGCAACCAGTGTTTCAGCAATAGCGCGCCCAATACCGCGGCTTGCGCCGGTCACCAGGGCAATTTTTCCTTCAAAACTCATGGTATTCCTCTTTTATTGCGAGAGTGCCGCTTTCATGGCTTCCGGCTCGTTAATCGCCGAGGCAGTCAGGGTATCTACAATACGTTTTGTCAGACCGGTAAGTACTTTACCTGGACCGACTTCATACAGATGTTCCACGCCCTGAGACGCCATAAATTCAACAGCTTTAGTCCACTGAACCGGGCTGTAGAGCTGGCGAACCAGCGCGTTACGGATAGCCTCCGGCGCGGTTTCGCACTTCACATCGACGTTATTCACAACGGAAATCGTCGGTGCGTTAAAGGTCATTTTTTCCAGCTCAACCGCGAGCTTATCGGCTGCGGGCTTCATCAGCGCGCAGTGAGACGGCACGCTCACCGGCAGGGGCAGTGCACGTTTTGCGCCCGCAGCTTTACAGGCAGCGCCTGCACGCTCAACCGCTTCTTTATGACCCGCGATTACCACCTGGCCTGGCGAGTTAAAGTTTACCGGAGAAACGACCTGACCTTCAGCAGATTCTTCACAGGCTTTAGCGATAGAAGCATCATCCAGACCGATGATGACAGACATGCCGCCCGTGCCCTCTGGCACCGCTTCCTGCATGAATTTACCACGCAATTCAACCAGGCGTACCGCGTCAGCGAAGGCAATCACGCCAGCGCAGACCAGCGCAGAGTATTCACCGAGGCTATGACCCGCCATCAGCGTCGGCGCTTTGCCGCCCTGCTGCTGCCATACGCGCCACAATGCGACGGATGCCGCCAGCAGTGCCGGTTGAGTCTGCCAGGTTTTGTTCAGTTCTTCAGCGGGGCCCTGTTGGGTCAGCGCCCACAGATCATAACCCAGCGCGTCAGAAGCTTCACGGAAAGTCTCTTCAATAACCGGATAGTTTGCTGCCATTTCAGACAACATCCCAACAGTTTGCGAGCCCTGTCCCGGGAACACAAAAGCAAATTGCGTCATTTTTTAATCCTTATCCTAGAAACGAACCAGCGCGGAACCCCAGGTGAACCCGCCACCAAAGGCTTCAAGCAAGACCAGTTGGCCCCGTTTAATTCGTCCATCGCGTACCGCTTCGTCAAATGCGCACGGTACCGATGCCGCAGAGGTGTTGCCGTGGCGATCGAGCGTCACCACAACGTTATCCATAGACATGCCCAGCTTCTTCGCCGTCGCGCTGATAATACGCAGGTTAGCCTGATGCGGTACCAGCCAGTCGAGTGCGGCGCGGTCCAGATTGTTCGCTTCCAGCGTCTCATCAACGATGTGAGCCAGTTCAGTCACGGCCACTTTAAACACTTCGTTACCTGCCATTGTCAGGTAAATTGAACTGTCCGGATTAACGCGATCGGCGTTAGGCAGCGTTAACAGCTCGCCGTAGCGGCCATCGGCATGCAGGTGCGTGGAGATGATGCCCGGCTCTTCGGACTGCCCCAGCAGCACCGCGCCCGCGCCATCGCCAAAAATAATGATCGTGCCGCGATCGGTTGGATCGCAGGTACGCGCCAGCACGTCAGCGCCGATCACCAGCGCATATTTTACGGCGCCCGATTTTACATACTGATCGGCGATGCTCAGTGCATAGGTGAAACCCGCGCATGCTGCTGCAACATCAAATGCCGGGCAGCCTTTGATGCCGAGCATGTTCTGCACCTGGCACGCTGCGCTTGGGAAGGCATGCGTGGCAGAGGTGGTCGCCACCACAATAAGCCCGATCTGTTCTTTATCAATGCCAGCCATCTCAAGCGCTCGCTGAGCGGCTTCGTAGCCCATGGTGGACACAGTTTCGTCTGGCGCGGCGATACGACGTTCACGGATACCTGTGCGCGTGACAATCCACTCGTCAGACGTATCTACCATTTTTTCAAGATCGGCGTTGGTACGCACTTGTTTTGGCAGGTAGCTGCCGGTACCTAAAATCTTCGTATACATGTACGCTCAGTCACTTTTAGCTAATACAGATCCCAGGCGAGCGGCAATCCTCTGAGGGACTTGACGCTGCACCGCCTGCACTGCCTGTTCAATCGCGACGGTAAATGCTCGCTGATTGGCGGCGCCATGACTCTTAATCACGATGCCGCGCAATCCTAACAGACAGGCGCCATTATACTGGTCGGGGTTGAGGTGACTGAATCGCCGCGTCAGGCTTTTTTGTAACCAACGCTTTAATATAATCAGCCACCAGGACCTTTTTTTACCGTCTCCCTGCGATTTCAGCAGAGAAAGGAACATTCGTACGACCCCTTCCATGGTCTTCAACGTCACGTTTCCGGTGAAGCCATCACACACTAATACATCCGTTTTGCCCGTCAGCAACTCATTGGCTTCGAGATAACCAATATAGTTGATGGAGGGGACCTGTTTGAGTATTTCCGCAGCGTCGCGGATACTGTCCAGACCTTTGGTCTCTTCTTCACCAATATTCAATAACGCAACGCGGGGATTGTTAATCCCGAGCACGTCTTCTGCCAGCACCGACCCCATAACGGCAAACTGAGCCAGCATTGTACTATCACAATCCACGTTAGCGCCCAGATCCAGCACCACCGTTTTGCCCTTCTGCTGATGCGGTAACACCGTCACCAGCGCCGGACGCTCAATGCCCTCAATCGGCTTGAGCAATAATTTCGACAGCCCCATCAGCGCGCCAGTATTTCCCGCGCTGACGCAAGCCTGTGCTCGCCCTTCTTTCACCAGCTCCAGCGCCATTCGCATAGAGCTGCCGCGGCTATTACGAATAGCCTGCGATGGCCGGGCATCACTGGCAATAACTGACTGCGCAGGAATAATCTGCAGACGCGAACGTTGTTCAAAGTCAGCTTTTGCAAGTAATGGCGTGATTGTGTCGGGATTACCGACTAAAAGAAGTGTGAGTTGCGAATTAGAATTCAGTGCCTGCAATGCTGCAGGCACTGTCACGGTAGGGCCAAAATCTCCCCCCATGACATCTAACGCCAGGGTTAGACGTGTCAAGGTATCGTCGCAGCCTGGTTCGGTAAACTCCCCGTTTGCACGGGGAAGTTCCTCACTAAGCCTAATCACGCTGACGCGTGATTACTTAGTGATAACCTTGCGGCCGCGGTAGAAACCGTCAGCGGTGATGTGGTGACGCAGGTGTTTCTCACCAGAAGTCTTGTCTACAGACAGGCTGGTAACTGCGGTCAGCGCGTCATGGGAACGACGCATGCCACGTTTGGAACGGGTTGGTTTATTCTGTTGTACGGCCATGGACCTTACTCCTCAATTACTTACGCTTTAAGCTGGCTAATACGGCAAATGGGTTTGGTTTTTGCGCTTCATCAGGCAGTTCCCCAAAGACCATGTCCGCCTCGGACACTTCACAGTGTTCAGAATCATGCACCGGAACGACTGGCAGGGAGAGGATGACTTCATCTTCAACCAGCGCCAGAAGATCGATTTCACCGAATTCGTTAACCTCAATCGGCTCATACGCTTCCGGGAGTGCTTCAGCCTGTTCGTCAGAACGAACCGGACTAAAACAATACGTTGTGTGAACATGCTGTACAAACGGTTTCCCGCAACGCTGACATTCGAGCGTTACCGTCACCTTTGCATCACCGGTTAACACGGCGAGACGCTGGTTGTCGATAGCGAACGACATGGAGCATTCTACATCACTGTCCACACTGACTACAGATTCGGCAATACGCTCAGCCTGATCGGAAGAATAGATTCCTTCGTAATCGAGGCGTTTTTGAGCCGTACGAACCGGATCAAGAGTCAGGGGTAATTTTACCTTTTGCATAGGGCGCGCATATTAACTTTGTAACGTCATAGAGTCAAAGAAAAAGGCAACCAGAGCTGCCTTTTGCCAATTATTCGCACACATTGCGGCCTGTAGTTTAAAATGGCTGGCATCGATACGCTATATCTGGTGATAAAAATATGCCAAATCTCGTCCTTGCTTCCACTTCTCCTTATCGCCGAATGCTGCTGGAAAAGCTCGGGATCCCGTTTGAATGCGCTGCGCCGGAGGTGGATGAAACGCCACAGCCGGGCGAGTCACCGCGTCATCTGGTGACCCGTCTCGCGAAAGAGAAAGCACAGTCGCTGGCCGTACGTTACCCCGCTCATCTGATTATAGGCTCCGATCAGGTTTGTGTGCTGGACGGCGAAATCACCGGCAAACCGTATACGGAAGAAATCGCCTGCCAGCAGCTTTTGCGTGCGAGAGGCAGTATCGTGACCTTTTATACCGGCCTGGCGCTTTATAATTCTGCTTCCGGTCATCTGCAAACCGAGTGCGAGCCGTTTGATGTGCACTTCCGTCATCTTAGCGAACAGGAGATTATGGATTATGTGCGTCGGGAACGTCCGCTGAACTGTGCAGGGAGCTTTAAAAGTGAAGGACTAGGGATTGCGTTGTTCGACAAGCTCGATGGCCGCGATCCCAATACGCTGGTGGGGTTGCCGCTGATTGCGCTGTGCCAGATGTTAAGGCGAGAAGAGTGTAATCCGCTGACGATGTGACCGTTGCGGCCTGATGCCCCCACCCCGGCCCTCTCCCTGTGGGAGAGGGAGAAAAACATGTAGGCCGGGTAAGCGCAGCGCTACCCGGCACAAAATCAGCCGCGCAGAACTTTCAGACAGCGTTTGAGCTGCTCATCCAGCGGCGCTTCAATACGGATAACTTCACCGGTATTAGGATGGGTGAACTTCAGCGCTGCCGCATGCAGGAACAGACGCGATAGCCCCGTCCCCGCCAGCTGCTTATCAAATTCGCGATCGCCATAGCGGTCATCAAACGCAATCGGATGGCCCGCAAACTGGGTATGGACGCGAATCTGGTGAGTACGCCCCGTCACCGGACTACACCGCACCAGCGTGGCGAATTCGTAGCGCTCTTCAACTTTAAAGCGCGTCTCAGACGGTTTCCCTTCCTGATTAACACGAACAATGCGCTCGCCGCTTTGCAGAATATTTTTCAGCAGCGGCGCCTGCACCACTTTCACGTGGGACTGCCACTGGCCGCGCACCAGCGCCAGATAATCTTTCTGCATCCCTTTTTCGCGCAGCTGTTCATGCAGTGAACGCAGCGCAGAACGTTTTTTCGCCACTAGCAGCACGCCAGAGGTATCACGGTCAAGACGGTGAACCAGTTCGAGGAAACGCGCTTCCGGGCGCAGCGCGCGTAACCCTTCAATCACGCCGAAGCTCAGGCCGCTCCCCCCGTGTACCGCCGTTCCGGACGGTTTATTCAGCACCAGAATGTGGTCGTCCTCATAAAGGATAACGTCGCTCAGGGCCGCGACTTTTTGCAGCTTCGGAGAAACGACCTCTTCTTCACGCTCTGCAACACGTACCGGTGGAATGCGGACTTCATCGCCCGCCTCGAGCTTATACTCTGGCTTCACGCGTTTTTTGTTCACCCGCACCTCGCCCTTACGCAAGATGCGATAAATCATGCTTTTTGGCACACCCTTCAGCTGGGTGCGCAAAAAATTATCGATACGTTGCCCCGCCTCGTCGTCGGCGATGGCAACCATTTTTACGGCTGGAGTCTCTGTTTTCATGGTTGGCGATTCTAAATAGCGTCAGGCATTAGCGCCACTCATTTTTCTATGCTTATATTTACTTTTATCCGGACCGCTCCCCTTTCGCGCAATCGATTTGGTGGTTATTAAACCAATCATCCCGTTGAAGTGAAGAAACTGTGAGTAACCGGGTGATAATTGGTAAAAGTCATCTTGCTATAACCCGGCGAGCAGTGGAATAATGAATCCGTTTTCCGCGTTAAATCCGGGTTTTGTAAGGATGTCGACGGAATGACCAATTTTGTCTGACCGATCATCCACGCAGCAATGGCGTAAGACGTATTGATCTTTCAGGCAGTTAGCGGGCTGCGGGTTGCAGTACTTCCCGGTATAAGGATTGTTCTCTGGAGAGTTTTCCCAGGCAATTCCCCTGATAATTGCGCTGTGTTTCCGTATGAAACACAGGCAACCGACACTCTGCGCCTCTTAAGCGAGCGACAACCGTGAGGTTGGCGACGTGAATAGACACGAGGCCATCGGTTCATACCCCGGAAAGCGTCACCTTACCCGCAGCTTTGTCGTCAATGTAAGAATAACGAGTAAGTTACGATGAAAAGAATGTTAATCAACGCAACTCAGCAAGAAGAGTTGCGTGTCGCCCTTGTGGATGGGCAGCGCCTGTACGATCTGGATATCGAAAGTCCTGGACACGAACAGAAAAAAGCGAACATTTACAAAGGCAAAATCACCCGCATTGAACCAAGCCTTGAAGCTGCATTTGTCGATTACGGTGCTGAGCGTCACGGTTTCCTTCCTCTCAAAGAAATCGCCCGCGAATATTTTCCTGCAAACTACAACTCCCATGGCCGTCCGAACATTAAAGATGTTCTGCGTGAAGGTCAGGAAGTTATCGTCCAGATCGATAAAGAAGAGCGTGGCAACAAAGGTGCCGCACTGACCACCTTTATCAGTCTGGCAGGAAGCTATCTGGTGTTGATGCCAAACAACCCGCGTGCGGGTGGCATCTCTCGCCGTATCGAAGGTGATGACCGTACAGAGCTGAAAGAAGCGCTGGCAAGTCTTGAGCTGCCAGACGGCATGGGCCTTATCGTGCGCACCGCAGGCGTCGGCAAATCTGCCGAAGCATTGCAGTGGGACCTGAGCTTCCGTCTGAAGCACTGGGAAGCCATCAAGAAAGCGGCTGAAAGCCGTCCTGCTCCGTTCCTGATCCACCAGGAAAGCAACGTCATTGTGCGTGCCTTCCGTGATTATCTGCGTCAGGACATCGGTGAAATTCTGATTGATAACCCGAAAGTGCTTGAGCTGGCTCGCCAGCACATCGCCGCGCTGGGTCGCCCGGATTTCACCAGCAAAATTAAACTGTACACCGGTGAAATCCCGCTGTTCAGCCACTATCAGATTGAATCCCAGATCGAGTCTGCCTTCCAGCGTGAAGTGCGTCTGCCGTCCGGCGGTTCTATCGTTATCGATACCACCGAAGCGCTGACCGCTATCGACATCAACTCCGCGCGTGCAACCCGCGGCGGCGACATCGAAGAGACCGCCTTCAACACCAACCTAGAAGCCGCTGATGAAATCGCCCGCCAGCTCCGCCTGCGCGACCTGGGTGGTCTGATTGTTATCGACTTCATCGACATGACCCCGGTTCGCCACCAGCGTGCGGTTGAAAACCGTCTGCGTGAAGCGGTGCGCCAGGATCGCGCGCGTATCCAGATTAGCCATATCTCGCGCTTCGGCCTGCTGGAAATGTCCCGTCAGCGTCTGAGCCCGTCACTCGGCGAGTCCAGCCATCACGTCTGCCCGCGCTGTTCCGGGACAGGTACCGTGCGTGACAATGAATCGCTCTCCCTCTCTATTCTGCGTCTGATTGAAGAAGAAGCGCTGAAAGAGAACACCAAAGAGGTTCACGCCATTGTTCCGGTGCCGATTGCCTCCTACTTGCTGAACGAAAAACGTGCAGCGGTGAGCGCAATCGAAGCGCGTCAGGGCGGCGTTCGCTGCATCATCGTGCCAAACGACGAGATGCAAACCCCGCACTATCACGTGCTGCGCGTGCGTAAAGGTGAAGAGACAAGCACCCTCAGCTACCTGCTGCCGAAGCTTCATGAAGAAGAAATGGCGCTGCCATCGGATGAAGAGCCTGCCGAGCGTAAACTGCCTGAGCAGCCTGCATTAGCAACCTTCATCATGCCGGAAGCCCCGCCGGAAGCGACGCTGGAAAAACCAGCGGCAAAACCTGCCGTGCAAAAGGCGGCCCCTGCCGCGGCAAAAGCGCAGCCTGAGCAGCCGGGTCTCCTGAGCCGCATCTTCGGCGCGCTGAAAAAAATGTTTGCTGGCGAAGAAGTTCAGCCTGAGCAGCCGAAAGAAGCGCCAAAAGAAGCGAAACCAGAGCGTCAGCAGGACCGTCGTAAGCGTCAGAACAATCGTCGCGATCGTAATGACCGCAACGACCGTAGCGATCGTAACGAGCGCCGTGATAATCGTTCCGAGAACAACGAAGGTCGTGAACAACGCGAGGACAACCGTCGCAACCGTCGCGAGAAGCAACAGCAGAACGTTGAAGATCGTGAGATTCGCCAGCAGGCGGGCGATGAGTCCGAGAAGAGCAAACAGCGTGACGAGCAGCAACCTCGCCGCGAGCGTAACCGTCGTCGTAACGACGAGAAACGCCAGGCCCAGCAGGAAGTCAAAAACCTGAACCGCGAAGCGCCTGTTGAACAGCAGGACACGGAGCAGGAAGAGCGTACTCAGGTTATGCCGCGTCGTAAGCAGCGTCAGCTGACCCAGAAAGTGCGTGTGGGTGCTGTTCAGGCGGAAGAAAACGACGTTATCGCGGTTGAAGCAGCAGAAAGCACAACGGGTACACAGGTTGCGAAAGTTGACCTGCCAGCCGTAGTAGAAAATCAGGTTGAGCAGGACGAAAGCAGCGAAAACCGTGACAACGCAGGTATGCCGCGTCGCTCCCGTCGTTCTCCGCGTCATCTGCGCGTGAGCGGTCAGCGTCGTCGTCGTTACCGTGACGAGCGTTACCCAACTCAGTCGCCAATGCCATTGACCGTGGCGTGTGCGTCACCAGAGATGGCATCCGGTAAAGTCTGGATCCGTTATCCGGTTGCTCGCCCGGAGCAGGCTATTGAAGAACAGGCTGTGACCCAAGAGGTGATTGCACCGGTAGCAGCGGTGGAAGACGTCGTGACTGAAGCGGCAACCGTGGTTGAACCGCAGGTTGTTGACACGGCGGCACCGCAGGCTGTGGAAGTGGAAACGACTCATCCTGAAGTCATTGCTGCGCCGGTTGATGCCGCTCCGCAGATCATTGCCGAAGAAGATACCGTGGTGGCTGAAGAAGTCGCGGAAGACGCTGAGCCAGTCTCCGCAGCAGAAGAGACCGCAGACGTTGCCGTCGAAACGGTGACTGAAGAGGTTGTTCAGGACGTCGAGATTCAGGTTGAACCTGTTGTCGAAGAGGTCAAAGCGCCTGAAGTGAAATCAGAGCCGATTGAGGTCGTTGCAGCTGTAGCGCCTGCTCACGTTGCTACCGCGCCGATGACTCGCGCCCCGGCACCTGAGTATGTGCCTGAAGCGCCACGCCATAGCGACTGGGTTCGTCCGGCATTCAACTTCGAAGGCAAAGGTGCTGCCGGTGGTCACAGTGCAACGCACATGGCTACTGCGCCAGCTACTCGTCCTCAGCCTGTTGAATAACGCACGCTAATACTGAAAGCCGACCTTCGGGTCGGCTTTTTTATGGCTGTTGCAGGGGCTTTCTCATTCCGGTGACCTCCGGCATTATCTGCCGCATCAGCTCCAGAAAACGCCGCAAGCGCGCCGGATAATAACGAGACCAGGGGTAAACCAGATGTAACGGTAGCGCTGCCGGCTGCCACTCTGGCAGTAGATGCACCAGTCGTCCTTCCTGAATATCATCCTGTACTGTCCAGCTGGATACCACCGCAACGCCTAGCCCGGTGAGTGCCGTATTGCGCGCCACATACAGGCTGTCGGTACTCAGGCGTGGCGTAATGGTAACCCGCGTCGGGGCAGATGATGCATCGTGGAAAAGCTCCACATGGCGTTGATAAAAAGAGCTGATGGCAATCCAGGGAAGCTGTTGCAAATCTTCCGGCGTTTTAACCGCGGGATAACGGGCCAGTAATTCCGGTGAAGCCACCACCGAGCGCGGCACTTCAGCCAGCAGCACGGACACGGTTGCCGGATCGACTTCCACACCCACCCGAATAGCACAGTCAAGGTTGTCGCCGAGGAAATCAACCGAGCGATCGTTGAGCATCCACTCAACAGAAAGCTGGGGATAGCGCTGCAAAAATTCGGTTAACGGTTTAAGAAGCTGATCCTGGCCAAACGCGTGCGGGGCGCGCACCCTCAGCACCCCAACCGGTTCATCTTCCGTCTGCCCGACCTCGTCTTCCAGTGCCAGCCAGCTGTCAATCACCCGTCGGGCATGCTGATAGCAGCGTTCGCCGTCATCGGTCAGCCGGGTCGTATGGGTTGTGCGCAGCATCAGGCGTACTCCCAGCATGGTCTCAAGCGACTGCAACCGTCGGCTCACCGTGGCCTGGGTTGTTGCCAGCTGACGTGCTGCCGCAGAAAGAGACCCCGCCTCCACAATGCGAACAAACGTTCGCATCAGTTCTACCCGATCTATACGCTCAGGCCTTTTCATACCATTTCTATCCATACGCTACACGTATAAGCGTTTTACCACCGCGCCCGCTACCGTCGCAAGGCGTACTGATAAAAAATAGCCGCACACGACGAATGAGGAACATCTTATGAACACAACTACCACCCGGGCCGTAAGCCGCTGGGTAATCTTAATGCTGGCGCTCGGTGCGGGCTTTAGCGTGGCATCCATCTATTATGCCCAGCCTCTGCTGCCGCTGATGGGCTCAGACCTGAACCTGAGCATCGAAGGCATGGGCATGGTCCCGACGCTTACCCAGGCGGGTTATGCCTTAGGTATCCTGTTTCTGCTCCCGCTCGGCGATCGTCATGATCGCAGAACGCTGATCCTGATAAAAAGTGCGGCTCTGGCGCTGTTCCTGCTGGGTTGTAGCCTGACCGGACAACTGCACTCCCTGCTGCTCACCAGCCTGCTGATTGGCATGGCCGCCACCATGGCGCAGGATATTGTCCCGGCCGCAGCGATCCTCGCGCCGGAAGGCAAACAGGGAAAAACGGTCGGCACGGTGATGACCGGCCTGCTGCTGGGGATTTTGCTCTCCAGAACCGTGAGCGGCGTGGTGGGTGAAGCCTTTGGCTGGCGGGTGATGTATCAGCTGGCCGCCGCAAGTATTGCCTTTGTCGGCGTGGTCATGTGGGCCGTGCTTCCCCGCTTCGCCGTTCACTCCACGCTGAGCTACCCGGCGCTGATGCGCTCCATGGAACACCTCTGGCGCCGCTACCCGGCGCTGCGTCGGGCCGCGCTGGCCCAGGGTTTTCTGTCGATTGCCTTTAGCGCATTCTGGTCAACGCTGGCGGTCATGCTGCTGGAACGGTATCACCTTGGCAGCGCCGTGGCGGGTGGATTTGGTATTGCCGGAGCCGCTGGCGCGCTGGCCGCACCGCTGGCAGGTGGTCTGGCAGATAAGCTGGGCGCCGGTAAAGTCACCCAACTGGGTGCCGCGCTGGTGACCCTCTCGTTTGCCCTGATGTTCCTGATGCCGGCACTGGATATACACGGTCAGTTGATCCTGATTGCCCTCTCCGCGGTCGGTTTCGATCTCGGCTTGCAGTCCAGCCTCGTGGCCCACCAGAATCTGGTCTACAGCCTTGAGCCGCAGGCCCGTGGACGCCTGAACGCTCTGCTGTTTACCGTCATTTTCATCGGAATGGCGCTGGGTTCGGCATTAGGCAGCAATATCTACACGCTGGCAGGCTGGTCTGGCGTGGTGGCTCTGGCAACCCTGTGTGGTGCCATTGCGCTGGCTATCAGAGTGATTGAAAGCGCCCGGGTGCTGTCCGCACAGGCAGAAAGTGTGTAAAAAAAATGCCCAACCCGGACGGGTTGGGCAGTCAAAACATGCCCAGTTTCAAGACATGTTAAACAGGTCAGAGTCTTATCTGTTCATCTGGAACAAAGACATACCCTGCATATCGCTAAAGGCTTTATACGAGGCCTGCAACGCCGCCTGCTGCATGGTGTAGGACGAAATCACCGAGTTCCAGTCCACGTCAACCAGGTTACTCATCTGCTGGGTCTGACCCAGCGCGCGGTCTTCACCCAGAGCGTCCAGCTTGCCCAGCTCATCCAGCTTGATGCCGAGGTCGGCGCGCACGGTCAGCACGTTGTTGAGGGAGTTGCTAAGGCCACGGTTGGCTTTATCAATAGCCGCCGTAAACGCCTCGGCTTTCGTTTCATCCTCCCCAATCGGCGTATTCAGCGCTTCAATTGCGGAGTCGAGGATCTTGAACAAATTCGTTTCCGGTTTACTACCATCTGGCTCTGGCTTCGCATTGCTGGTGAAGCTCTCGAAAACTTCAGTGCCCGTATGGCTGATTTGCATCGTGCGCGCGGAGTCAACCTGCTGGCTGATTGGCGTTCCGCCGCCCTTATAATCACCCGTAGTCTGGTCGAAAGCCGCCGCTTCGGTCTTGTAACCGGAAAAAATATAGCGACCGTTACCGTCCGTGCTGTTAGCCAGGTTCATGAGCTGATCGCGAATACCTTGCAGGTTCGTGGCCAGCGAAGCGCGGTCATCGTCACTTAACGTACCGTTGCCCGCATTGACAATCTTTTCCTGAGCAGCCTGGATAGCGGTTGTCACTTGCGATAACACGTTCTCTTCCAGCGAGACTTTCGTCGTAGCGAAGGAGCGCGCCAGCGCATACTGACTGTTTTGCGTTTGAGCCTGAGAGAGCACAACGGCCTGCGAGGCGGCAATCGGATCGTCAGATGGACGGTTGATACGCTTCCCCGTAGACATCTGCTCGCCGTAGCTGAGCCAGAGACTTTGGGAGTTCGTCACGCCGCGCATGCTTTGCTCATACATCATTTGAGTACTAATACGCATTTTTATGCCTCAGCCTTAGCGGATATTGATCAATGCATCAAACAGCGTGCTCGCCGTTTGCAGCACCTGCGCATTCGCCAGATAGTACTGCTGATAGCGTTGCAGGTTGCCATACTCTTCATCCAGGTTAACCCCGGAGATTGACTGCTGTTGTTTGGTCAGCTGCGTCACCATGTTAACTTTGGTTTCGCTGCTGGTTTTCAGCGACGCCGTGGTGCTGCCCACCGTACTGACCAGCGCGGCATAAGCATCGTTAAAGGTTTTGTTCCCCCCCACCAGCTTAGCGCTCTGTAAATCCAGCAGCTTCTGGCCATTGGTATTGTCGCTTTCGCCGCTTCCTTGCGCGGAGGCCATCGCCAGTTTGGATTCGTCGCTGATCGCAACGTCCATATTCACAATGACGTCATTCACCGGTTTGACGATGAAACTGTCTTTATTATTGGCTGAGCCGCTAATCTTAACGTTAAGACCATCAAACGACTGATTACCGCTGGCGTCAGGCTTGGCCGTGAAGCTGGTGTTGTCCGACAGACGCGTGATTGTCCAGTCAGTACCGTTGTACTCAACTTTGTAGTTTGTCGCCTGGACCTTGGTACTGTCCGTCATCGTTGCCGTAACGGACGCGCTTCCGGTGTTTTTGCCGTTACTCAGCACTGCCGGGGAGCCAAAATCAAACAGCTTGCCACCTTTATCTCCGTTGGCGTCAAAGCCCGCCTGGTGCTGGGTATTCATGGCATCCGCAAACGCCAGCGCCATCTGGTTGAGGGTATTTCGCGCCTGATCCAGATCCTGAGAACGGAACGTTAACAGCCCTCCAAGCGACCCCGTGGTGATCTGTTTTTTTGAGATCTCCACGTTGCCTGCTGCGGCATCCACATACGCAATCGTCGTACGCGCTGGGTCCGCACTGGATTTCACCGCCGCCAGCTGACTTGCGTTGCTGCCCTGTACCAGGGTGTAACCGTTGGCGATAGAGATGTTATACGTGCCGCTGTCCTGTACGGTAACGTCCACACCGACAATCTTGTTCAGTTCACTCACCAGCTGATCGCGCTGATCGAGCAGTTCGTTCGGGGAGGCGCCCGCCCCTACGCCAGTCAGCCGGGAGATCTGATCGTTAAGGTTAGCAATCTGCTTCGCATAGTTATTGATCTGATCGACGCTGGTAGAAATCGCCGTATTGACCTGCGCATCCTGATCGCGGAGATATTGATCGTTGGTTTTAAACTGGTTTACCAGACCATCCGCCTTACCGAGCACCGTCTGGCGTGCAGCCGGATCTTCTGCGTTACTCACCAGCGTTTGCAGGCTTTTAAAGAAATCCTGGAGGTTGGCAGAAAGCGAGTTCGTGGTATCCGACAGCACGTCGTCAATTTTTGACATCTGCTGGTAGCGCGTGGTCAGCCCACTGCTCTGGTTCTGCGCCGCACGCAGCTGGTTGGTGATAAACGCATCATATTCACGCTGAACGCCGGAGACATAGACCCCGTTACCCACCCAACCACCACCGGTCAGGGTACTGTTTGATGCCCCCAGAATGGTGGTCTGGCGGGTATAACCTGCCACGTTGTAGCTTGAAATATTATTACTGACGGTATTGAGTGCCGACTGCGCAGCACTGAGGCCACTCATGGCGCTGTTAATCAAACTGGACATGGGGGTTCCTTTTATACGTTCAGACACGAGTCCTGATGAAGGTTATCGGCAACCTCCTCCGGGACTTGAGAACTTTCAGAACAGATTTTCGAGATCTGTGCTATACGCTTTGCTGACCTTCTCGGACATGGATTTCAGCTGCTGGATCATGCTGGTCAGCTTGCGTGCATAGTTTGGATCGGTCGCGTAGCCGGCATTCTGCAATGCCTGAGCGCCCTGCTCTGGCGTGGCGGCCTGGGTCACCGCGGTGTAGCGCGGATTCCGGCTCAACAGCCCGACATAATCCGACAACGCTTCCAGATACGAGCTGTAGACGCGGAATTTGGCTTTCACCTTCACTGCCGCACCGTTTTCATATTCGGTGGTGGTGATTTCCGTGGTCGGCCCTTTCCAGCTGGAGGTGGCCTTCACGCCAAAGATGTTGAAGCTCGGCTCGCCGTTCTCCCTGCGGATCTGACGTTGCCCCCAGCCCGACTCCAGCGCCGCCTGTGCCAGAATCAGATGGTGCGGCACGCCGCTCTCTTCACTGGCAAGACGCGCCGGCAGGGAGAGCTGCGCCAGGAAGTCTTTGCTGTCGCCGGAGAGCGGCTCGTCACGCGTTTCTGCCGGCTTCGGCATCGCCTTACGCACCATCTGCGTTAGCGCCTGATTTTGATAACTGGTCACCTTTTCCAGATCAAACTTCAGCGGCACCTGCGGCGGGGCCTCTTCAGGCGGGAGTCCCTGAGCGGCTGCGGTCTGCTTCACGATCATGTCCGCCAGGCCGAGCCCCTTTCCGGCGGTCATTTGCTGGGCAATCTGCTGATCGTACATGCTGGTGTAAAGCCGCGTGGAATCACTGCTGAACATGCCGTCTTTCGGCAGAGTTTCACGCATGCTTTTCAACATCATCTGCACGAACATGCCTTCCACCTGACGGGCAACCGGGCGGATATTCGCCGCCGGATCCTTGCCCGCTTTGGTTTTCAGCTCGTTGAGCGACTGGGCATCCCAGGCGGCACTGGTCAACAGTTTGCTATCGGTCAGCATTTAGATGATTTCCAGTTTAGCGCGCAGGCAGCCTGCACTTTGCATGGATTGCAGAATGGACATCAGATCCATTGGCGTTGCACCCAGCGCGTTCAGAGCACGCACCACGCTGTTCAGGTTGGCGCTGGAGCGCACGCTCTGCAACGAACCGCCGCTCTGTCGTAAATCAATCTGCGTTTGCGGGGTCACTACCGTCTGACCGCCACCAAACGGGGTATCCGGCTGGCTGACGTTGGCCGAGCGGTTAACCGTGACGGAGAGATTGCCCTGCGCCACGGCGCAGCTGTCCAGCGTCACTTCGCGGTTCATCACCACCGAGCCGGTTCGGGAGTTGATAATGACTTTCGCATCCTGAACCGGCACGTTCACTTCCATATTCTGGATATCGGCCAGCATTCGCACCTGGTTGCTGCTGCCGGTTGACGTGCGGATCTGCACGGTGCGGGCATCCAGCGCGGTGGCGCTGCCGTAGCCCCGGCTGCGGTTGATGGTGTCAGCGATCTGCTGCGCCATCGTAAAGTCTTCGTTATTCAGTTGCAGGTTAATGGTGTTGCCGGTGCCGAACTGGGTCGGCAGCTCACGTTCGATGATCGCGCCGTTGGTAATACGTCCCCCGTTCAGCTGGTTCACCTGCACGCTGCTGCCGCCCGCCGACGCACCTGCTCCGCCAACCAGAATGTTGCCCTGCGCCAGAGCATACACCTGGCTGTCGACGCCTTTCAGCGGCGTCATCAGCAACGTACCGCCACGCAGGCTTTTGGCATTACCCATCGACGAGACAACCACGTCGATGGTCTGCCCCTGACGCGCAAAGGCCGGATAAGACGCGGTCACCATCACGGCCGCCACGTTTTTCAGCTGCATGTTGGTCCCGGCCGGTACGGTAATACCGAGCTGCGAGAGCATGTTGTTCAGGCTCTGGGTGGTGAACGGCGTCTGGGTCGTCTGGTCACCCGTCCCATCCAGCCCCACCACCAGGCCATAGCCAATCAGGGAGTTTTCGCGCACGCCCTGCACGCTGGTGAGATCGCGTATGCGATCGGCCTGCGCAACGGTAGCGACCAACGACAGCGCCACGGCGAAGAGAAATTTATACATAGGTCACCTCGCTTACATCGGCGATAGATTAAGGAAGAAGCGTTGCAGCCAGCCCATATTTTGCGCTTCGTTGATGTAGCCGTTGCCGACGTACTCAATGCGCGCATCCGCCACCTGGGTGGACGGTACGGTGTTGGTGCCGCTGATAGTGCGAGGGTTAACCACACCGGAGAAACGAATGAATTCCGTACCCTGGTTAATGGCGATCTGTTTTTCGCCCACCACGTGCAGGTTGCCGTTCACCAGAACCTGGTCAACCGTTACCGTCAGCGTTCCGCTGAAGGTATTGCTGGCGTTCGCGCCACCTTTACCGTTAAAGGTGTTGCCGCCGGAGGCTTCCACATCCGCACGGGCGTTGCCGAACAGCCCTTGCAGATAGCGCGGTACGGTGTCGAAGCCAAAATTGGTTTTGCCGTCGCGGCTGGCGTTCGCCGACGAGCTCTTGCTCGCGCTGACGTTTTCCTGCAACACAATGGTCAGCGTATCGCCGACGTTACGCGGACGACGGTCTTCAAACAGCGGCTGATAACCGTAGTTAATCGGCTGCGCGGTCTGGAAAATAGAACCGTTCACCACCGGCGCGGGGCCGGGAACGGGTTGGGCGGTAGTCGCACCCTGTACCAATGGTTTAGACGGGATCCAGGCACACCCGCTGAGGGTGACGGCCAGAACAGTCAGGATCGGATAACGAAACGCCGCGTTTTTTTGCATTGCCTTCATCTTCGAAAACAGGGAGCCGGTGCGACGTTTACCGCACCGGGCTACACCTTAGAGTTGCGTCAGTTTTTGCAGCATCTGGTCGGTCGTCGACACTGCTTTACTGTTAATTTCATAGGCGCGCTGGACCTGGATCATATTCACCAGCTCTTCCGCCACGTTAACGTTCGAGGTTTCCACATACCCCTGATACAGCAGCCCCGCCCCGTTCAGGCCCGGGGTACTTTCATTTGGCGTGCCGGAAGACTGCGTTTCGGTGTAGAGGTTCTCACCGATGCTTTCCAGCCCGGTATCGTTCATGAAGGTCGTCAGATTGAGCTGTCCAACCTGGACCGGCGCGGCCTGACCTTGCTGAGTGACGCTGACGATACCGTCACGACCAATGGTGATACTCAGCGCGTTCGCCGGGATGGAGATCGCAGGCTGAACCTGGAAGCCGCCCGCTGTCACCAGTTGACCATTCTGATCCACCTGGAACGAACCATCGCGGGTATAGGCGGAGGTCCCGTCAGGCAGCTGCACCTGGAAGAAACCCTGACCTTTGATGGCAACGTCTTTACTGTTGTTGGTCTGGGACAGGTTGCCCTGGCTGTGCAGACGCTCGGTGGCAACCGGGCGCACGCCGGTACCAATTTGCAGACCGGACGGCAGCGTGGTTTGCTCAGAAGACTGCGCCCCTGGCTGACGAATCGTTTGATAAAGCAAATCTTCGAAAACCGCACGCTGGCGCTTGAAACCATTGGTGCTGACGTTTGCCAGGTTGTTGGCAATCACATCCATATTGGTTTGCTGTGCGTCCAGACCGGTTTTCGCGATCCATAAAGAACTGATCATAGGGAGTCCTGTTAACTCATAGCCAGAAGTTGGTTAGCCTTGCCTGCGTTTTCATCGACGCTGCTGATAATTTTCATCTGCATTTCGAAGCGGCGGGCGCTGGCGATCATGTCGGTCATGGCTTCTACCGGTTTGACGTTACTGCCTTCCAGCACGCCGGACATCACGCGGATGGTCGGGTCGGCCTGTAACGTGGCGCCACGCGTGGCCTGCGCCGCCTGGGTCAGACGGAACATCCCGTCATCGCCACGCTGCACTTCGTTGCCTTCCGCTTTCACCAGCTTCAGACGACCGACAGGCGCAACGGTGTTAGCCGGGTCGCCCGGGTTTAACGCCGAAATCGTCCCGTCTGCCGCAATGGTCAGCTCTGACCCTTCCGGCACCGTCAACGGACCGGCTTCGCCCATCACCGGATGCCCCTGAATCGTCAGCTGCCCGGTGGCGCTCACCTGGATATTACCGTTGCGGGTATACCCTTCCCCACCGTCAGCCGTTTGCACCGCCAGCCAGCCGTCCTGCTGAAGGGCAACGTCCAGCGGACGCGCGGTGTAATCCATCTGGCCTGGCGTCATGTCGGCGCCCGGCGTGGAAGCGGTGACCAGCGTACGCGTGGGCAATGACAGCCCTTCTACCGGCACCGCACGCAGCGCGTTGAGCTGCGCACGAAAACCTGGCGTGGAGGCGTTCGCCAGGTTGCTGGCGGTAACAGCCTGCTGGTTGAGCGTCTGGCTTGCTGCGCCCATCGCTGTATATATTGCGTGATCCATTGCGCTTTCCCGTCAGCTGCTTAACGCAGGTTAACCAGCGTGTTAAGGATCTGATCCTGGGTTTTGATGGTCTGCGCGTTGGACTGGTAGTTACGTTGCGCGACGATCATGTTCACCAGCTCTTTACTCAGATCGACGTTAGAGGCTTCCAGCGCGCCGTTGGTCAGCGTGCCGAAGTTACCGGAACCCGCAGTACCCAGCAGGGCAACACCGGAAGACTGCGTGGCAGACCAGACGTTGTCCCCTTCGGATTTCAGGCCTTCGTTGTTGGCGAAGTTTGCCAGCACGATCTGGCCCAGCACCTGGGTCTGTTCGTTCGAATAGTTACCGACAACGGTACCGTCATCGTTGATCTGGTAGCTCACCAGATCGCCCGGCTTATAACCGTTCTGGCTCGTCGCCACGATGTTGTTCGCATCGGTATTCTGTTGCATGGAGTTGGCGAAACTCATGTCAAACGTGGCTGGCGTCGCGCCCGGAACGGTGCCCGTTGTGATCTTGATATCATCGCCACCCGTCAGCACGCCGCTCGCGTTAAAGGTCAGCGTGGTTGCCAGTTTCGCGGCATCTCCTGCTACGCTGCCGTCCTGGGAATACACCTTCCAGGAGTTAGCTGGCGTCGCGTTTTTGACATAGAACAGGTTCATGTTGTGCGCATTACCCTGGCTGTCAAACACCGTCACGGTGCCTTTCTTGTTGTAAGAGTCAGGGTTGGCCGGGTCGAAGGCGACGGTTGGTGCAGTATCGGTGGAGTTCAGGTTGATCTGCTGAGAGGCCGTGGTGGTGGACTTCGCCGCCATCAGCGTCGTTGGGATGGAGATCGCCTGCGGATTCGCACCGGTTTGCACCGTAGGCGGCGTGCCGGCAACCGGATAACCGGTTAACTGAAGCCCCTGCATGTTCACCAGGTTACGGTTTTCATCCAGCTTGAACTGGCCGTTGCGGCTGTAGAATACGGAACCGTTGGCATCCACCATACGGAAGAAACCGTTCTGGCTGATGGCGACGTCCAGACCGCGACCGGTGTTGGTGGTCGTCCCGTCGGTGAAGTCCTGGGTGATACCCGCCACCTTCACGCCCAGGCCCACTTTAGAGCCTGCAAACATATCTGCAAAAGACGCAGAACCGGATTTAAAACCATAGGTCGCGGAGTTGGCGATGTTGTTGCCAATGACGTCCAGGTTGGTGGCCGCAGCATTCAGGCCGCTGACCGCTTGAGAAAAGGCCATGACTTACTCCTGATAAGTATGAAGGCTTAGATAATCTGCCGAACTTCGTCGAGTGTGGTGGTACCGGAGGTACCCAAATCCAGTTTGTTACCATCGCTACCTTTGATGACGCCCTGAACCAGGGCAAACTGTAGCGGCTGAGCCACCAGCTGAGTGGTGCCGTTGCTGGCGCTAATCGCAACCTGATACGAGCCGTTAGGCGCTTTAGTGCCGTCGGTCAGGCTACCATCCCAGGTAAAGGTATGAACGCCCGCTTTAAGCTCGCCAATCTCAATCGTGCGCACCACGTTGCCGCTGGCGTCTTTGATGGTGGCGGTGACTTTGTCGGCCGGCTGCTGCAACTCAACGCCAAACGGCGTCGTGGTGGTGGACGTGCCATCGGTAGTGCTGGTGCCCGCCAGAATCGTGGTCCCTGGGATCATCACCCCGTGACCGATCAGGTTGGCGGCCTGCAAGGACTGGCTATTATCGATTTGACCGGAGACCGAGCCGAGCGTGGTGTTCAGTTTCTCAATGCCGCTGACGGTACTGATCTGCGCAAGCTGCGTGGTCAGTTCGTTGTTCTGCATCGGATTGGTCGGGTCCTGATTTTTCAGCTGCGCCACCAGCAGGGTCAGGAAGCTGCTCTGTAAATCGGAGGCATTGCTCCCGGTGAGAGAGCTGGAACCGGTCGCACTGCTGGTGCTATTGACGCCGGTATTTGTCGGGTCATTCACGTTTACGGCGATGGACATGCGTGTCTCCTTTACTGGCCGAGAGTGAGTGTTTTGAGCATCATGCTCTTCACGGTATTAAGCACTTCGACGTTTGCCTGGTAGCTGCGCGACGCGGACATGGAGTTCACCATCTCCCCGACCACATCCACGTTCGGCATTTTCACGTAGCCGCTGGCAACCGCGAGCGGGTTGCCTGGCTCGTAAACCAGCTTGTCGGGTGCCTGGCTCTCAACCACGTCCGCCACTTTTACGCCGCCCGTTGCCGCACCCGGTGCAGCATCAACCTGGAAGACAACCTGTTTAGCGCGATACGGTTGCCCGTCAGGGCCGGTCACGCTGTCGGCGTTGGCCAGGTTACTGGCGGCCACGTTCAGTCGTTTAGACTGCGCCGTTAATGCCGAACCGGCGATATCAAAAATATTCAGCAAGGCCATTTACTAATTGCCCCCCTGTAGGACGGTCATCATGCCTTTAATTTGCCCGCCGAGTAGCGTCAGGCCTGTCTGGTATTGCAGGCTGTTATCGGCAAACTGTGTGCGCTCCCGGTCCATGTCGACGGTGTTACCATCAAGCGAGGGCTGATCGGGAATACGGTAAAGCAGGTCGGTCGTTGGCGCGGTCATCGCCTGAGCGGGAATATGACGTGAGGATGTCAGGGCCAGTGAGACACCCGTTCCTTCGGCACGTCCACGCTCCATCACTTTTTTGAGTTCACTGGAAAAATCAATATCGCGCGCCTGATACCCGGGGGTATCCGCGTTGGCGATATTGGCGGCTAAAATCTCCTGCCGCTGGGCGCGTAAATTGAGCGCTTCCTGCTGAAAACGTAACGAGGCGTCGAGTTTATCGAGCATGTCTCCTCCGCTGATGAGAAAATTTCAGTTCACAGCTTAAATCTCAAGGCGTCTCCCTTATCGACGGAATAAGCGCAAAATGCGTCGCTATTTGTTGCGTTGATGGAAAACCACTGCGGGTAGAATTTGCTTAATTCTGGACATGGTGGAACGTGCGATGCGGACTTTTAAACGTGGCCTGGCGGCGACCCTACTGCTTTTGAGCCCTCTGGTGCAGGCTGAGGGGTTAGAGGACCAGCTCAATGCATTCTTTGCGCAGAAGCTGGCCGGTTTCAGCGATGACGTACGCGTGACCGTGCGCACCCCGCCTAACCTTTACCCTTCCTGCGAAGCCCCGTCATTTAGCGTGACCGGCAGCACAAAGTTATGGGGTAACGTGAACGTGCTGGCGCGTTGCGCCAATGAAAAACGGTATTTACAGGTTGCGGTACAGGCGACGGGCAATTATGTTGTCGCCGCCGTTCCGATTCCGCGAGGCAGCCTGCTGCAACCTAACAGCGTAACGCTGAAGCGAGGCCGTCTGGATCAGCTTCCACCGCGGACGATGCTGGACATTAACCAGGCTCAGGAGGCGGTCAGCCTGCGCGATGTCGCCCCTGGACAGGCGATACAGCTATCCATGCTGCGCCAGGCATGGCGGGTGAAAGCGGGACAACAGGTGATGGTGGTCGCCAATGGCGAAGGCTTTAGTATCAACAGCGAAGGAAAAGCGCTGAATAATGCCGCAGTGGCGCAAATTGCCCGGGTCAGAATGTCCTCAGGCCAGGTGGTCAGCGGCACGGTCGGTCCTGATGGGAATATTCTGATTAACCTGTAATCTTTTTAAAGATTTCGCGGCGACTGCCGATAAATATTCAACAAATGATGATGTCAGGCGCAAACGCCGCGAACCCTCGATGAGGACAACACTATGAGCATTGATCGTACATCAGCCCTGAAGCCGGTTAGCACTGTACAACCTCGCGAAACGAATGAGGCTGCCCCGCAAAAAACGCGTCTGGAAAAAACGTCGACCGCTAACAGCACCAGCGTCACGCTGAGCGATGCGCAGTCGAAGCTGATGCAGCCAGGCAGCAGCGATATCAACATGGAACGTGTTGAAGCGCTGAAAACGGCTATCCGTAACGGCGAACTGAAAATGGATACCAGCAAAATCGCTGATGCGCTGATTCAGGACGCACAGAGTTTCCTCCAGAGTAACTAACCGTATGAGTCGACTGTCAGAAATACTGGATCAGATGACGGTGGTCCTGAACGACCTGAAAACGGTGATGGATGCCGAACAGCACCACCTCTCTTCTGGTCAAATCAACGGCAGCGCGTTGCAACGCATAACTGAAGATAAAAGCTCGCTGCTGGCGACCCTGGATTATCTGGAAAAACAGCGACGCGCTGAGCAAGACGCGAAACGCAGCGCCAATAATGAGATCAACGAACGCTGGCAGACCATTACAGAAAAAACCCAGCATCTTCGCGATCTCAACCAGCATAACGGCTGGCTGCTGGAAGGTCAGATTATCCGTAATCAGCAGGCGCTTGAGGTGTTAAAGCCCTATAAAGAGCCGGGGCTGTACGGTGCGGATGGTCAGACGGCCACGGCACGTATCACGGGCGGGAAAAAGATTTCGATTTGACGCAGTAGCGGCACGTCATGAAGCGGGGAGCACCTTCTGGTGAACTCCCCTTTTACGTTTATACCGTGCGGCGGGTGAATTCTTTCACCTTGAAGCCAAGCACCGCCAGCGTGGCAAAGTACGCCACCACCCCGACCGCCACCACGGCCATCAGACGCATCAGGCGGTAAGGCATGGTGCCCTGCGCCCATTCAGGCATGACATACAACATGCCAACCAGCGCAGCCGCCATCACCACTACCGCGATCGCCAGACGCAGCAGGAAGCTTGCCCAGCCCGGCTGCGGTGTGAAGATATCCTGCTTGCGCAGCTGCCAGTACAGCAGCCCGGCGTTCAGACAGGCCGCCAGACCAATCGACAATGACAGCCCCGCGTGTTTCAGCGGTCCAATAAACGCGAGGTTCATCAGCTGCGTCATAATCAGCGTCACAATGGCAATCTTAACCGGCGTTTTGATGTCCTGACGTGAATAGAAACCGGGCGCAAGCACCTTCACGACGATCAGCCCCATCAGCCCCACCGAGTAGGCTACCAGTGCACGCTGGGTCATGGCGGCATCAAAGGCGGTGAATTTTCCATACTGGAACAACGACACCGTCAGCGGTTTTGCCAGGATCCCCAGCGCCACCGCGCTTGGCAATGCCAGCAGAAAACAGAGACGCAGTCCCCAGTCCATCAGGCGGCAGTATTCATCGTGGTTGCCGCTGGCGAAACTTTTCGACAGCGACGGCAGCAGAATAGTCCCCAGCGCCACGCCCAGCACCCCTGATGGAAACTCCATCAGACGATCGGCGTAGTACATCCAGGACACCGAGCCCGACACCAGGAAAGAGGCGAAGATGGTATTGATGATCAGCGAGATCTGGCTGACGGACACGCCGAGTATCGCCGGTCCCATCTGTTTAATAACGCGCATTGCGCCCGCATCTTTGAAACTAATGCGCGGCAGAACCAGCATGCCGATCTTTTTCAGGTGCGGAAGCTGGTAAGCAAGCTGTAACACCCCGCCGACGGTCACGGCCCAGGCCAGCGCCAGCACCGGTGGGTTAAAATGCGGCGCGGCGAACAGCGCAAAGCCAATCATGCTGACATTAAGGAACGTGGGGGCAAAGGCCGGCACGGAGAAGCGGTTCCAGGTATTCAGGATGGCACCCACCAGCGACGCCAGCGAAATCAGCAGAATATAGGGGAAGGTTATCCGCAGCAGTTGCGTCGTCAGGGCAAATTTATCCGCCGTGTCGGCAAAGCCCGGTGCCGTTACCATGATTACCCAGGGCGCTGCCAGCATGCCCAGGACGGTCACGATCGCCAGCGCCAGCGTCAGTAAACCGGAAACGTAAGCCACAAAGACGCGGGTGGCATCTTCGCCCTGCTTGCTTTTATATTCCGCAAGGATCGGGACAAATGCCTGTGAGAAAGCCCCTTCGGCAAAAATACGACGCAGCAGGTTCGGCAGCTTGAACGCAACGAAAAAGGCGTCAGTCGCCATCCCTGCGCCAAAAACCCTTGCCACAATGGCATCGCGCGCAAAGCCAAGCACGCGGGAAAACATGGTCATCGAGCTGACGGCCGCCAGCGATTTTAATAAGTTCATTAACGTGAAGTTCCACAACCCTACGGATTTCCAGGACGGATAAGCGAAAGCGCCACCCGGCAAAGCCAACAAGCGGCGCTTAGTCTAACCGGATTTCAACGAATTACTATCGGCAGATGTTACAGCGAGTTATTCCGACATGGCTTCGCGCCAGAGTCGTTCCACGATGCGCTGCGCCAGAATGGCCTGCTCCCCGGACGTTTCAGGAACCGTCTGATTCTGCACGCAGGTGATGAAGTGACGCGCGCAGCCCACAAAGCCACGCTGTTCCAGGGTGCTCTGCCAGCCGGGAACGGGTAACGCAACCACGCCATTGCCCTTCTCTTCCCGCCACTCTCGCATATCGGTGACGTCATACAGCGCGCCATCCGTAACGGCCTGCACGGACTCGCGCTGGCTGCCCGCCCGACGATGCATGCTGGTCGTCACCTGCAAATGCTCAACGGCAAAATGATGTTCGGCGTAAACCATCTCACCCTGCTCGCTGGTCAACAGCGTGCCGCTTTGCAGCTGGGCTTTTCCGTTACTCAGCCACAGGGCCGTATCCACGACGTGGAGATAATCATCCAGCAGCGTGAAGCGCAGATCGTTCGGCCCCACGCTGTCGGTACGGTGCTTATCCATACGCAGAGAGGCGAACGAGCCGGACTGCGCTTTAAGCTGCTGATAGAGCGGCGCAAAACGGCGGTTGAAGCCGACCATCAGCGTCAGCTTTTTACGCGCGGCCAGCTCAATCAGTCGCTCAGCATCCTGTACATTTTCCGCCAGGGGTTTATCCACGCAGACGTGAACGCCTGCATTCAGCAACTCGCTCACCACCTGGTAGTGCGTCGCGGTTGAGGTATGCACAAATACCGCATCACATTCACGGGCTAAATCCTGTAGCGAACCGGCATAAGGGATGCGCCAGGTTTTGCAGATGCGCTCTGCTTTCTCGCGGGTGGGAGACCACGCCCCTTGCAGCGTCCAGTCTGACGCGGCGCCTAAAACGGGCAGCCAGGCTTTTTGCGCAATCCCTCCCAGCCCCACAACACCAATGCGTAATGTTGTCACGATTAATCTCCCAGATGTGCGAGTAACGCATCCAGACGCTGCTTCAGCCCGGCAACCTCGTCTTCCAGGGCTGCCACGCGCGCGGTCAGGCTTTCGTTTGATGCTGGCGTGTCGGATACGACGGCCAGCGCAGAGGGCTCCACGTCGCCGCTAAACAGGTGCATGTAGCGGCTTTCACGCTTGCCCGGTTCGCGGGGCAGACGCACCACGTAGGGACCGTCCTCGCGTGAGGCTAATCCCTCCAGCGTCTGTTCAACGTCCTGCATATCCTGAAACTCATGCATGCGGGAGGCGCGTGTGCGCAGTTCCCCCGGCGTCTGCGCCCCGCGCAGCAGCAACGTGGTGATAACAGCCACTTCCGCAGCGCTGAGTTTTAAATCGCCAAATTCAGAATTACAAAAGCGCTGTTCATATTTCGTGACGCGGTTACCGAAGCCGCTGACGGTGCGCAGGTAGTGGCGCTTCACCAGCTCATCAAGGATATCCTGCACCTCGTGCTCGCCAAGGTTCATCACCGGCTCACGGTTCGTCTTCTGGTTGCAGGCCATCGTGACGGCATTCACGGACAGAGGATACTGTTCCGGCGTGGTGACCTGCTTTTCCAGAAGGCAGCCGATCACGCGCGCTTCGGCGCCATTTAACTGATATTTCATCTTTTCTCCTTAACGACCCGCGGTCCACTCCTGCGTGGTGAGCGCGGTGAGCACATGGTCCCGCCACTCGCCGTCAATCAGCAGATAATCTTTGGCATAGCCTTCTTTCTCAAACCCCAGGCGGGCCAGCAGATCGCCGCTGCGCTTATTGTGCGGCATGTAGTTAGCCATAATGCGATGGATATGTTGCGTGCGCTGCATGTAGCGAATCGCCGCCGTCAGCGCCTCAAACATGAGCCCCTGTCCCTGCCATTTCTGGCCGATGGAATACCCGAGATAGCAGGCGTGAAACGACCCGCGTACCACGTTTGAAAAATTGGCAATGCCAACGATCTCTTTCTCTTCCGGATCGAGAAGCGCGAAATAAAACGCACTTCCCTGTTTATGAAATTCCGCAATCATACTGAGGCGCGCCTGCCAGCCAGAGGGGTAGCAGTGGCTCTCGTCCCGAACGGGTTCCCAGGGTTTTAAAAACTGGCGATTCTCGGCGTAATAATCCGCCAGACGCCAGGCATCACGCTCATGCACCAGACGAACGACCAGCCTGTCCGTCGTCAGACGCACTTTTGGCACATTACTGCGATAGCCAAACATCGTTACCACTCCTTCCCGTCGCTTCTGCTCTGCCTGTTAGCTTTACTATACCTGTGCCTGCGCCTTCTGTGAAAACAGTGACATACCATTTTGATCGCTTTTCACATTTTTCGATGAGAACTCTCTATCAAAGCACCTTTTTGATAAAAAAATATTGTTGCCAGCGGGTATGGGAAAAAGAGCGGCGACACCGCAGAATGTTAGCGTGCTCACCTTTTATTTTCCCTGGAGGGAAAATGTCCCGCGTATCACAGGCCAGGAGCCTGGGTAAATATTTCCTGCTCGTCGATAACATGCTGGTCGTGCTCGGCTTTTTTGTCGTTTTTCCGCTTATATCAATTCGTTTTGTCGATCAAATGGGCTGGGCGGCATTGATGGTCGGGATCGCGCTGGGTCTACGCCAGTTTGTACAACAGGGTCTGGGCGTGTTTGGCGGCGCAATAGCTGACCGCTTCGGCGCGAAACCGATGATCGTCACCGGCATGCTGTTACGTGCGGCGGGATTCGCCACCATGGCAATCGCTCATGAACCCTGGCTGCTGTGGTTCTCCTGTTTCCTTTCCGGGATTGGCGGCACCCTTTTCGACCCACCGCGTACCGCGCTGGTGGTTAAGCTTATCCGTCCGCAACATCGGGGGCGCTTCTTCTCGATTTTGATGATGCAGGACAGCGCTGGCGCGGTGGTGGGCGCCCTGCTGGGAAGCTGGCTGCTGCAATACGATTTCCGCCTGGTTTGCGCCACCGGCGCGGTGTTGTTTATTCTCTGCGCGCTGTTTAACGGTCTGTTTCTGCCCGCATGGAAGCTGTCGACGGTGAAAGCACCTGTGCGGGAAGGGCTTGACCGTGTGTTGAGCGATAAACGCTTCGTCACCTATGTGTTAACCCTGACCGGCTACTACATGCTCGCCGTGCAGGTCATGCTGATGCTGCCCATTATGGTTAACGATATTGCCGGCACGCCAGCGGCGGTGAAATGGATGTATGCCATAGAGGCCTGCCTCTCACTGACTCTGCTCTATCCAATTGCCCGCTGGAGCGAGCGCCGTTTCAGGCTTGAGCACCGTCTGATGGCCGGGCTGTTGCTGATGACGCTGAGCATGATGCCCATCGGTCTGGTAAGTTCGCTTCAGCAGCTGTTTATGCTGATCTGCACCTTCTATATTGGCTCAATCATTGCCGAACCAGCCCGTGAAACGCTGAGCGCGTCACTTGCCGACGCCCGGGCCCGGGGCAGCTACATGGGCTTCAGCCGTCTCGGGCTGGCGCTTGGCGGCGCTCTGGGTTACACCGGTGGCGGCTGGCTGTTTGATGCCGGAAAAGCGCTCCATCAGCCGGAGCTGCCGTGGGTCATGCTCGGCATGGTCGGCTTTATGACGCTGATTGCCCTCTGGTGGCAGTTCAGTGATAAACGCAGCACCCGCAGGATGCTGGAGCCTGGCGCCTGACCTCTTGCATTATCAGTTTTTTCTGCTGGTTTCTGTAGGATCACCCTGACATACTGGCGTATCAGGACAGATGCGCCGATTTTATGTTGAGGAACGCCATGAAAAAGATCGTTATTGCCGCTGCGTTAATTGTCAGTGGTCTGCTGGTGGGATGTAACCAGCTTACGCAGTACACCGTCAGTGAGCAGGAAATTAATCAGGCGCTGGAAAAACATAATAACTTTTCAAAAGATATCGGCGTGCCCGGCCTTGCGGATGCGCATATCGTCCTGACGAATCTCGCCAGCCAGATTGGTCGCGAGGAGCCTAACAAAGTCACCCTTTCCGGCGATGCCAGCCTCGATATGACCTCGCTCTTCGGCAATCAGAAAGCGGATATCAAGCTGAAGCTCAAGGCGCTGCCGGTCTTTAATAAAGATAAAGGGGCAATTTTCCTGCAAGAGATGGAAATCGTCGATGCGGTTGTGACGCCGGATAAAATGAAACCGGTGCTGCAAACGCTGATGCCGTATCTCAACCAGTCGTTGCAGAACTACTTTAACCAACAGCCTGCATATGTTCTGAGCGAAGACAAAAGCAAAGGGGAATCTCTGGCGAAAAAATATGCCAAAGGGATAGAGGTGAAACCGGGTGAAATCATCATCCCTTTCACCGACTAAATACTCCGGGCGCTCAGGCGCCCGTTTTTTTTAACGTAATAGTGTGCAAACGAAAACGTTTCCGCTTATGATTTGTGTCCGGCAAAAACAGCCATCTTATGACTGATCTCTTTCAAGCCGGAGCTTCCATGACTGTACAATCCCAGGTTCTCAAAATCCGCCGCCCAGACGACTGGCATATCCATCTTCGTGATGGCGACATGCTGAAAACCGTCGTGCCGTATACCAGCGAAATTTATGGCCGTGCGATTGTAATGCCTAACCTGGTTCCACCAGTCACCACCGTCGAGGCCGCGATCGCCTATCGCCAGCGTATCCTTGACGCCGTTCCGGCCGGGCACGATTTTACCCCGTTGATGACCTGCTACCTGACGGACTCGCTGGATCCCAATGAGGTTGAGCGCGGGTTTAACGAAGGTGTGTTCACCGCCGCGAAGCTCTACCCGGCGAATGCCACCACCAACTCCAGCCATGGGGTGACCAGTATCGATGCCATCATGCCCGTTCTGGAGCGTATGCAAAAACTGGGCATGCCGCTGCTGGTGCACGGGGAAGTGACCCACGCTGACATTGATATTTTCGATCGCGAAGCACGTTTTATCGAAACGGTCATGGAGCCGCTGCGCCAGCGTCTTCCGGGGCTGAAAGTGGTGTTTGAACACATTACGACTAAAGATGCCGCAGAGTATGTCCGGGATGGAAACGAGCTGATTGCCGCCACCATCACCCCGCAGCACCTGATGTTTAACCGTAACCACATGCTGGTGGGCGGCGTTCGCCCACATCTGTATTGTCTGCCGATCCTCAAGCGCAACATCCACCAGCAGGCGCTACGTGAGCTGGTCGCCAGCGGCTTCCCGCGCGCGTTCCTCGGCACGGATTCCGCGCCGCATGCCCGTCACCGTAAAGAGGCGAGTTGCGGCTGTGCAGGCTGCTTTAACGCCCCGACCGCCCTGGCAAGTTACGCGACCGTGTTTGAAGAGATGAATGCGTTAGACCATTTCGAAGCCTTCTGCTCCCTTAACGGCCCGCGTTTCTACGGTCTGCCGATCAATGACACGTTCATTGAGCTGGAGCGCAAAGAAAGCCAGGTTGAAGCGTCGATTGCGCTCACCGACGATACGCTGATCCCCTTCCTGGCCGGTGAAACCGTAAACTGGACGGTAAAACGCTAAAAAACTGTCGCCCCCTGTTGTCAAACCGACAATATAACTGTATAAATAAACAGTATATTACACAGGGGGCATTTATGCGTATTGAAGTCACCATTGCCAAATCCACCGTCCTGCCTGCTGGCGCACTCGACGCTCTGGCGGGTGAACTATCCCGACGTATTAACAGCACTTTTCCTGAAAACGATGGCGCCGTAACGGTACGTTATGCGACAGCAAACCATCTTTCCGTCATCGGCGGTGCGAAAGAAGACAAAGAACGCATCAGCGAAATTTTGCAGGAAACATGGGAAAGCGCCGACGACTGGTTCATCACTGATTAAAATTTGCTCCCTCATTGTGTTTTTTGCCGGGTCGCCCCGGCTTTTTTTCGTTTCGTCTCCTGAAAGTTCAAAATATTTCAGCATCTTCTTAGAAAATCGTGAACAAGATGGCGTTTTATTGTTCGAACAATCCTAAAAAGCAGAAAAATGTGTTGCTACCCGTTTATTTTTTCCTGCTGAACCCTTATTAATTGATATACTGAAATTGCTTTCAGAAAAACATGCATTGAACCTCAAAGTCGTTGTCTTCTAACACGCATTAAGGGGGTTATAATGGAAAAGAATAGTGAAGTGATCCAGACCCATCCGCTTGTTGGCTGGGATATCAGCACCGTAGACAGCTACGATGCGCTGATGCTGCGTTTGCACTACCAGACCCCAAATCAGCTAAACCGTGATGAAGCGGAAGTTGGACAGACGCTGTGGCTTACAACAGACGTCGCCCGTCAGTTTATCTCTATTTTGGAAGCAGGCATCGCAAAAATAGAATCTGGCGACTACCAGGAAAATGAGTATAAACGGCATTAATCTTATGCCTCTTCACTCAACAGGCACCCTCGCGGTGCCTTATTTATTTCGTTCTTGTATAAGCCTACATAGTTAATTACTCTGCTAACAAAGCGTTAGTAAAGAGAAGCCTATGAAATACGATTTGATCATTATCGGAAGCGGCTCCGTAGGATCTGCCGCCGGTTATTACGCCACGCAGGCGGGTCTGAATGTGCTGATGATTGACGCACATCGTCCCCCCCACTCTGAAGGAAGCCATCACGGCGATACCCGTCTGATACGTCACGCTTATGGCGAAGGTGAGCGCTATGTACCGCTGGTGCTTCGGGCTCAGACGCTGTGGGATGAGCTGGCCGCCCTCACCGAAGAACGCATTTTTGAGCGCACCGGGGTCGTTAACCTGGGGCCAGCCAGCTCCACGTTTCTGGCGACCGTCGAGGAGAGCGCGAAAGCCTACCGCCTGGACGTCGAGCGTCTGGATGCGAACGGCATCATGGCGCGCTGGCCGGAAATTTCTGTCCCTGAAGACTACATTGGGTTGTTTGAAGCCAACTCTGGCGTACTGCACAGCGAAACGGCCATTAAGACCTGGATTGATCTCGCCGCCAAAGCGGGCTGCGCGCAGTTGTTCAACTGTCCGGTCACGGGCATCACCCACCATGCAGAGGGTTCAACCGTCACCACCTCTGAAGGTGAATATACCGCCACGCGTCTGCTGGTGAGTGCGGGAACGTGGGTGACGAAACTGCTGCCGGACCTGCCCATCCAGCCGGTGCGAAAAGTCTTCTCCTGGTTCCAGTCTGACGGGCGTTACAGCAGCCAGAACAAATTCCCGGCATTTACAGGCGAGTTACCCAATGGCGACCAGTTCTACGGTTTCCCCTCGGAAAAAGACGCGCTCAAGATTGGCAAACATAACGGCGGGCAGGTAATTTCCTCTGCGGAAGAACGCAAACCGTTCGGCGCTTATCCGCAGGATGGTTCCGAAGCCTTCACGTTCCTGCGTAATATCCTGCCGGGCGTAGGCGGGTTGCTTTACGGCGCAGCGTGCACCTACGACAACACCCCGGATGAAGACTTTATCATCGACACCCTGCCGGGGCACGACAACACCCTGCTCGTAACCGGGCTCAGCGGTCACGGGTTTAAATTTGCCTCTGTGTTAGGTGAAATCGCCGCCCAGTTTGCTCAGGGGATAGCGCCTTCGTTTGATCTCAAGCCCTTCGCGCTCTCGCGCTTTGATCGATAATACCTCTTCAGGCTCCGAGTAACCGGGGCCTGTTTAGCGAGAGGGGCATGATGCGCAGACTGGTGAATTACCTTATCAATAACATCCGCGAGCATTTCATGCTCTACATTGTTCTTTGGTCGCTACTGGCGATCATTGACGTTATCTATATTGTATTCTTCTGAACGTTCTCGCTGACGTTTATTGACACTCCTTTAAATTTATTTAACTTATATTTTTTTAAAAAACGTCACCTCAAATTTATTGAACGAAGCGATTGAAATACATTGCGGAAACACATTCAAATTCGCTGAAATAAATTAAATAAAATACATTATTCATTTTTTTCAGTTGCATTATTTATTTAACCCGTCCATTTTTATTGCTCAGTCATTTGAGAACGGAAATTCATATGCAATGGCGTAACTCGTCCCGTCGCTACGGAATAATATCCATGTGTTTACACTGGCTATTTGCAATTGCCGTCTATGCCATGTTTGGTCTCGGCCTCTGGATGGTGACATTAAGCTATTATGACGGTTGGTATCATCAGGCCCCCGAATTGCACAAAAGCATTGGGGTTCTGCTGATGATGGGTCTGGTTTTTCGCGTGATCTGGCGACATATCTCTCCGCCCCCTCCTGCGCCCAAAAGCCATGGCCGACTTACCCGCATAAGCGCTGTTGGCGCGCATATCGCACTCTATGCCCTGCTGTTCGCCATTCTGATCAGCGGCTACCTCATTTCGACCGCAGACGGCAAACCGATCAGCGTATTTGGGCTTTTTGATGTCCCAGCCACGCTGGCTGACGCCGGTTCACAGGCTGACACCGCAGGTGTGGTTCATTTGTGGCTGGCATGGAGCGTAGTGATCCTGTCTGTCCTGCATGGCCTTGCGGCCCTGAAACACCACTTTATTGATAAAGACGATACGCTGAAGCGCATGCTTGGCCGTTCGTCAGTTGACTCTGGAGCATAAAATGAAAAAACGCCTGTTGGGTATCGCATTAGGTTCGCTGTTATTTACTACCGGTTCGGCCCTGGCCGCCGACTATAAAATTGATAAAGAGGGCCAGCATGCCTTCGTCAATTTCCGTATTCAGCATCTGGGTTACAGCTGGTTATATGGCACGTTCAATGATTTCGATGGCACATTTACTTTCGACGAGAAAAACCCTGCTGCCGATAAAGTGAACGTCACCATTAATACCAACAGCGTCGACACTAATCACGCCGAGCGTGATAAACATCTGCGCAGCGCTGAATTCCTGAACGTGGGCAAATTCCCGCAAGCTACTTTCGCGTCGACAGAGGTGAAGAAAGACGGTGATAAACTGGCTATTATCGGTAATCTCACGCTGAACGGCGTAACAAAACCGGTCACACTGGATGCCAAATTAATTGGACAGGGTGACGATCCATGGGGCGGAAAACGTGCTGGCTTTGAAGCCGCAGGCAAAATTCATCTGAAAGATTTTAATATCACCACGGATTTAGGCCCGGCATCGCAGGATGTAGAGCTGATTATTTCGGTGGAAGGCGTTCAGCAGAAGTCATAAAACAGGCCCGGCAGGCTTGTGAGCCGCCGGGCAGTGTTTTACTCCGGGTCCGGAATACCCAGTTTGGTATTCAGTCGGCCCCGGGATTTATTAAAGATCTTATTCCCGTTCTCGCGTCCGGCACGGCGACGACGTTGCTCTTCTTCAGGCAACATACTCTCTTCACTGCACAGCTCGCTACAGCAGCCATTAAACTTCTCGGCACATGCAGGGCACTGAATAAACAGCAGATGACACCCGTCGTTTTTGCAGTTGGTATGCGTATCGCACGGTGTTCCGCACTGGTGGCAGTGCGCGATCACGTCCTCTGAAATTCGCTCGCCCATACGCTCATCAAACACAAAGTTCTTACCGATAAAACGCACCGGTAAACCCTGCTCACGGGCGCGGCGGGCATACTCGATAATCCCACCCTCAATGTGCCAGACTTTATTAAACCCGTTGTGCTTCATCCAGGCGCTGGCTTTTTCACAGCGGATCCCCCCGGTACAGTACATCACGATCTTTTTGTCTTTATGCTCCTGCATCATCTCAATCGCTTTCGGCAGTTGCTCGCGGAAGGTGTCGGCAGGAATTTCCATCGCATTTTCGAAGTGCCCCACTTCATATTCGTAGTGGTTACGCATATCGATGAACACCGCATCCGGATCGTCGAGCATCGCGTTCACTTCAGCGGCCTTCAGGTATTCCCCCACATTAGCAGCATTGAAGCTCGGATCGTCAATGCCATCCGCCACAATACGCTCGCGCACCTTCATGCGCAGCACCCAGAATGATTTACCGTCATCATCCAGCGCAATATTCAGGCGTAAGCCGTTAAGCGCCGGATCAAACCCGTAAAGGAGATCGCGGAAGGCGCTGACCTTGCTTTCCGGCACGCTGATCTGCGCGTTAATCCCCTCACGCGCCAGATAGACGCGACCAAACACGTTCAGGGCGGTGAAAGCCTGGTAAAGCGCATCGCGGGTCGCCTGTGGATCGTCGATGGTGAAATACTTATAGAAAGAGATCGTTGTGCGCGGTTCGGTTTCGGCCAACATACGCGCTTTCAACATCTCATTCGAAACGCGGTTGTGTAACACTGGCATGGTGTACAAGTCCTGCAATCGTTGAGAAATAAAAATCGGTCGGCATGATATAGCAAACAAAGACAATTTACATCCACACAATTTACGCTACATTTCAGTGAATCTGATTAATCAGACTTAACATTTGCATATTCTTTCATGTTTCGATGACAGACATTTTGGCTATGCCTTAAAAAATGAGACAATAGCCTTTCAGGACGTTAGAACACAGGACAGACATGACCCAGTTACCGAAATTTACTGCCGCGCTTTTGCATCCCCGCTATTGGTTAACATGGTCAGGCATTGGCTTGTTGTGGCTAATTGTACAGCTGCCTTATCCCGTCATTTTCCGCATGGGTAAAGGGCTGGGTCGCATTGCTCAGCAGTTTATGAAGCGTCGCGCCAGGATCGCGTATCGCAACCTTGAGCTTTGCTTTCCTCAGATGAGTGAATCTGAGCGCCACGACATGGTGGTTAAAAACTTCGAATCTGTCGGCATGGGGCTGATGGAGACCGGTATGGCCTGGTTCTGGTCGGATAAGCGCATGGCGCGCTGGACGGAAGTGGCCGGGACCGGCATGGAGCCAGTGCATACTCTTCAGGCCAACCAGACTGGCGTCCTGCTGATTGGCGTTCATTTTCTGACGCTCGAAATTGGCGCACGCATGTTCGGCATGCAGGCGCCCGGTATTGGCGTTTATCGTCCTAACGATAATCCGGTGATCGATTTGATCCAGACCAACGGACGTATGCGCTCCAATAAAAGCATGATCGACCGAAAAGACCTGAAAGGGATGATCCGCGCCCTGAAATCAGGTGAAGTGGTCTGGTACGCCCCGGATCATGACTATGGCCCGCAATCCAGCGTGTTTGTTCCGTTCTTTGCGGTGGAAGATGCAGCGACGACCACCGGGACCTGGATGCTGGCGCGAATGTCCAAAGCGGCTATCGTGCCGTTTGTACCGCGCCGTAAACCAGACGGTTCAGGCTATCAGCTCATCATGCTGGAGCCGGAGCTCGCGCCACCGCTGATTGATGCGGAAACCACCGCCCGCTGGATGAACGGCGTTGTCGAGAAATGCATTATGCTCGCCCCGGAGCAGTACATGTGGCTGCATCGCCGCTTTAAAACCCGGCCTCAGGGCGTCCCTTCCCGGTATTAATCTGCATGCGGCCTTCCGGGCCGCATGTTGTTTTAGCTTTAAAAGCTCCCCGTCATTGCGGCAATCATACCCCGGGCGCATAATTAGCAGGCTTATTACCTCACTGGTCACGGTGCCCTGCACCTCATTATGCGGATAGTTATGTCCCCCACAGATGCTCCCATAAACTGGAAACGTAACCTGACGGTTGCGTGGCTGGGTTGTTTTCTTACTGGCGCCGCCTTTAGCCTGGTGATGCCTTTCCTGCCCCTCTACGTTGAGCAGCTCGGCGTCACCGGACATAGCGCCCTGAATATGTGGTCCGGCCTGGTGTTCAGCATTACGTTCCTGTTCTCCGCCATTGCGTCGCCTTTCTGGGGTGGGCTGGCGGATCGCAAAGGCCGCAAAATTATGCTGCTGCGCTCCGCGCTCGGCATGGCGATCATTATGCTGCTGATGTGGATGGCGCAGAACGTCTGGCAGTTCCTGATATTACGCGCACTCCTGGGTCTGCTCGGGGGATTTATCCCTAACGCCAACGCCCTGATCGCCACCCAAATCCCGCGCCAGAAAAGCGGCTGGGCGTTGGGCACGCTCTCTACTGGCGGCGTAAGTGGCGCACTGCTGGGCCCGCTGGCGGGCGGGCTGCTGGCCGACCACTACGGACTGCGGCCGGTATTCTTCATTACCGCCAGCGTGCTGTTCCTCTGCTTCCTGGTGACGCTTATCTGTATCCGGGAGAATTTCGCGCCGGTAGCTAAAAAAGAGATGCTGCACGCCCGGGATGTACTGGCCTCGCTGAAAAACCCAAAGCTGGTGCTGAGTCTGTTTGTGACCACCATGATTATCCAGGTGGCCACCGGTTCCATCGCGCCTATTCTGACGCTCTATGTCCGCGATCTGGCGGGAAACGTCAGCAATATCGCCTTTATCAGCGGCCTGATCGCCTCTGTTCCCGGTGTGGCGGCGCTACTGAGCGCGCCGCGGCTCGGCAAGCTGGGAGACCGTATCGGCCCGGAAAAGATCCTGATCTGCGCCCTGATCGTCTCCGTCCTGCTGCTGATCCCCATGGCGATGGTGCAGTCTCCCTGGCAGCTCGGCATCCTGCGCTTCCTGCTGGGGGCTGCCGATGGCGCACTGCTCCCGGCCGTGCAGACGCTGCTGGTCTATAATTCCACCAACCAGATAGCCGGTCGTATTTTCAGCTATAACCAGTCGTTTCGCGATCTGGGTAACGTCACCGGGCCGCTGGTCGGTGCGGGGATTTCAGCCAGTTTCGGTTTCCGGGCGGTCTTTATCGTGACGGCAGGCGTCGTGCTGTTCAACGCCGTTTATTCGTGGCTCAGCTTATCCCGGGCGCTACGCCCGGGGCGAATAAGACAACATCGTGACGGCTAATTTTCGCATTCATACTTGCAAAATCACATAATCAGCTATTCTTTCCCTGAATACCTTCACGAAAAACAGGGAGACACCAATGACCATGTACGCCACGCTGGAAGAAGCAATTGATGCCGCTCGCGAAGAGTTCCTCGCTGATAATCCCGGCATTGAGGAAGAAGATGCTGACGTGCAACAACTCAATATCCAAAAATACGTCCTACAGGACGGCGATATTATGTGGCAGGCCGAATTCTTTGCTGATGAAGGTGAAGATGGTGAATGTCTGCCGATACTGAGTGGTGAAGGTGCACAGGCGGTATTCGACGGCGACTATGACGAAATTGAGTTACGTCAGGAGTGGCTGGAAGAAAATACGCTGCACGAATGGGACGAAGGCGAGTTTCAGCTCGAACCGCCGCTGGATACCGAAGAGGGTCAGGCCGCAGCGGACGAATGGGACGAGCGATGAGCTCCCGTTACTCGTAAGGGCCGTGACTGGCATCAATGGGCAGCAGCAGCGTGTCGAAAATCAGCGAAAACGGCAGATCGAGCACGGTGAGATAGCGCCATGCGGAATCGCGAACGTCCCACTGTACGCCGGGGTAGTATTGATTCCCGTGGCCCTGCCCGGGGATGGTGCGGCTGATAATGCTGCCGCAGCCGCTGAGCAGGCATGCCATCATGACGACAATGATTACTTTCATGTCTGACCTCTAAAAAAATACCGGCGATTAAGCCGGTATTTCATTTGGCGGGTGGCGCTTCGCTTACCCGCCCTACTTAACAACTTACTTCGCCTTCAGTGCCAGCGGATTCAGCTTAACGTCCTTATAGTAGTTCACCCACGAAGAGTATCTCTCCGGCGCGGACCACACGCGGTAGTGAAGCCGTGCCATCGTCACCGGATCGCTCAACAGCACCAGACGACGGTCGCGGTTAAGCTTTTCTGGCGTCTCGTTCAGCGCCTGCTCAACGTGGCGATCGCGGGCGATCTCCAGCACCTGGCTGGCGCGGTGACGCGCCGTCGCCATCGCGGTTGCCAGCGCGTTGAATGACGGGTTAAACACGGCGTGCATAAAGCCATCATCCAGCGTGCGTTTGCGGTTTCGCTCCAGATAGGTATCGGTATCCACCAGCACCTGCGGCGGAGAATACTCTTCCGGGATCAGGAACAGCTTCCAGCGTTTGGTACGCAGGCCAACCGTGGAACGGCTGGAGATCACCGACACAAACGGCGACAGGATCAGCGAGAAGACGATTGGCGCCAGCCAGAACAGGAAACGCAGATCCAGCCAGGCCATACCAACGGCCCACACCAGGCCCAGCAGCAGCTGAGAGCCGTGGCGCATAAAGGCCTCACTCCACGGCGTAGAGTCATCGTCACGCTGCGGTGAATTCCACACCACTTCCCATCCCAGGAACGCGCTCACCACAAACACCGTATGGAACAGCATACGCACCGGCGCCAGCAGGACCGAGAACAGCACTTCCAGCAGCAGTGAAAGGGTCACGCGGCAGAAACCACCGTACTCCTTCGAACCTTTGCACCAGATCAGAATGATACTGAGCAGCTTAGGCAGGAACAGCAGCACCATGGTCGACGCGAACAGCGCAATCGCCAGCTCCGGACGCCACTGCGGCCACACCGGGAACAGCTGGCGCGGTTGCAGGAAGTATTGCGGCTCGGTCAGAGCATGCACAACCTGCAACGCGGTCGAGAGTGCCAGGAACATAAACCACAGCGGCGCAGACAGATAGGACATAACGCCCGTCAGGAACACCGCACGGTGAACAGGGTGCATCCCTTTCACCAGGAACAGGCGGAAGTTCATCAGGTTACCGTGACACCAGCGGCGGTCGCGTTTGAGCTCATCCAGCAGGTTCGGCGGCAGCTCTTCATACGAGCCAGGCAGATCGTAGGCAATCCAGACGCCCCACCCTGCACGACGCATCAGAGCAGCTTCCACAAAGTCATGCGACAGAATGGACCCGGCAAACGACCCTTCACCCGGCAGCGGCGCCAGGGCACAGTGCTCGATGAATGGCTTCACGCGGATAATGGCGTTGTGGCCCCAGTAGTGAGATTCACCCAGCTGCCAGAAGTGCAGACCGGCAGTAAACAGCGGCCCGTAGACGCGGGTCGCAAACTGCTGACAGCGCGCATACAGCGTGTCCATACCTGACGCTTTTGGCGAGGACTGAATAATACCCGCGTTCGGGTTGGCTTCCATCAGACGGACCAGCCCGCTCAGGCAGTCGCCGCTCATCACGGAGTCCGCATCCAGAACCACCATGTAGCTGTACTGGTTACCCCAGCGACGACAGAAGTCATCAATGTTCCCGCTCTTACGCTTAACACGACGACGACGACGGCGGTAGAAGATCTGCCCTTCCCCCTGCACCTCGGCAATCAGCTCCATCCAGGCTTTTTGCTCTGCCACGCAAATATCCGGGTTGTAGCTGTCGCTCAGGATATAGACGTCGAAATGCGCCGCGTTACCGGTCGCCTTCACGGACTCCCAGGTGGCACGCAGCCCGGCGAATACGCGGTCAACGTCTTCGTTACAGATAGGCATGATCAGCGCGGTACGGTGCTCAGGATTGAGGGGTTCATCCCCGACCGTCGACGCGGAAATGCTGTATTTGTCACGCCCCATCAGCAGTTGCAGGAAGCCCATCAGCGCCGTCCAGAACCCGGCGGAGACCCAACAGAACAGCACGGCGAACAGCAGAAGAATGCCGCTCTGTAAAATATACGGCAGCAGCTGCATGAAGGAGACCCAGATATCCTGGCCAATCATGTCAGCAGGGTTAATCAACGCCCAGCCCTGGTACGGCAGAATGGTTTTCATGTACCAGGTGGCGACAACCGTCTGCGCCAGCGTCAGCAGCAGCAGAATGTAACGACGAATCGTTCCTACGGTACGCCATTTCTGCTCGGAGGCCTGCTGTTCTTTGGTCAGACGTGACAGATAGCGCGGTGTCACGTCACGCCCACGCAGACGATCCCAGAAGCGGCCCACCGGGTTGGTGCGCCACGGATCGGGGAACATGGAGGAACGCGTGGCCTTCGGCATCGCCTGTAGCTGGTCACGCCCTTCGTCATCCTTGATTAACTGCCCTTCTGCCAGCGAGTCCGGCCATGCCTGCTCCAGACGTGCCTTCACTGACCCCAGCGGCGTATCATCATCACGGGAAAAATGACGATGTTCACCATCCAGCGCGGTGTGAACCGCGCGGATGTCGCTCGCAGGGAGCGCCGCTTTTTCAATGTCCGTCAGCGGCATGGCATCAATATATTCAGATGTATTATTCATTGGCAGGTAGCTGATAGCTCCAGGTTTCACTCAGCGGCTTATCGTTACTGACCAGCGCGGCGCGCATTTCAGTGGTCTGTTTCGGATCCTTCACCTTCACGCGCAGGGTCAAACGCCACCCTTTGGTGACCGGGTTGTACCGCACGGCGTTTTCAACGATTTCACCGTTATCGCCAATGCTGGCCTGTGCCGTCACGGCAGTATCCGGCGCCAGTTTTTTCATATCCTGCCCGGCGAAGTCCACGATAAATGCCAGCGTGCCATCCGGCTGACGAATCAGGTTGGACTGCTTCACATCACCCGTTGAACGACGCGTCTGCATCACATACGCGTTATCCGGTGCGTGCAACTTGTCTTCGTCACGGCTGAAGGTAATCGCATACTTGAAGTTCATCTCTTTACCGGCTTCAGGCAGCTGATCCGGTGTCCAGTACGCCACGATGTTATCGTTGGTTTCATCGTTGGTTGGAATTTCAACCAGCTCAACCTTACCTTTACCCCAGTCGCCTTTCGGCGTAACCCAGGCGCTTGGGCGCAGATCGTAGCGGTCATCCAGATCTTCAAAGCGGGAGAACTGACGGCCACGTTGCAGCAGACCAAAGCCCTGCGGGTTTTCCATCGCAAAGCTGCTGACCGCGAGGTGTTTCGGGTTGTTCAGCGGACGCCAGATCCACTCGCCGTTACCGGCATGGATGGAGAGGCCATTGGAATCATGCAGTTCAGGACGGAAATTGGTCGCCGGAGAGGGCTGGTTCGGCCCAAACAGGAACATACTGGTCAGCGGTGCGACGCCCAGTTTGCCCACTTTATCGCGCAGGTAAACTTTAGACTGCACGTCAACCACCGTGTCACGCCCTGGCATGATCACGAAGCGATAAGCGCCGGTCGCACGAGGGGAGTCCAGCAGCGCATAAATTGTCAGACGTTTGTCGGTTGTTTTTGGACGTTCGATCCAGAACTCGCGAAAACGTGGAAATTCTTCACCTGATGGCAGCGCGGTATCAATTGCCAGACCGCGCGCAGAAAGCCCGTACACCTGCCCCGCGCCAATCACGCGGAAGTAGCTGGCGCCAAGCATGCTGACGATTTCATCGTTTTTATCTTTGCTGTTAATCGGATAAAGCACCTTGAAGCCTGCGAAGCCGAGGTCTTTCACCGTGTCTTTATCGTGTTGCACTTCGCCAAAATTGAAGTAATCCGGGCTGTACTTGATTTTGCGTACCGCGGTCGCCGTCACTTCATTGATGGCAACTGGCGTGTCGAAGTACATACCCTGGTGGTAAAATTCAAGCTTGAACGGGGTTTTAATATTGTTCCAGTACGCTTTATCGTGATTGAACTGGATCTGCTGATAGTCCGCGTATTTCATGTCGCGGAAAACGGAGGGCAGGTTACTTTTTGGCGCTTCGTAGCTCTTGCCCGCCATCGATTTTGCCTGTTTTGCGACATCATCGATGTTAAAGGCCAGTGCAGATGAGGTATACAGTGACAACAGCACTGCTACACCCAACCAACGCATTTTCATCATTTGTGGTTTATGTTTCATAATAAGTAAGCACTTCCCCCTTTGTGTGCTTATATCGATCCGATCCATTTTAATGGAAACTCAGGCAATCCGACAACATTATCACTGCTTTGTTCAGCTCGCTGGCTCATGGATTAAGCAAATGAAAGAACCCGCTTTTCACTTTGCGTGCTTATCCTGGAGACAGGGTGTCGGTCTTGGTGTAGGGTTGGCTCCGAATGTAACCATTATGAGCCTTAGGGATAAGGCGAAAAGTCTGAGAATGCGCAAAGTTATATGAGCACAACCCCTGTACAACGTGAATATTTCCTCGACTCGATCCGCGCATGGCTCATGCTATTGGGGATCCCTTTTCATATTTCACTGATCTATTCCAGCCACACCTGGCACGTGAACAGCCAGATGCCCTCCTGGTGGCTGACGCTGTTTAATGATTTTATCCATGCCTTCCGCATGCAGGTGTTTTTTGTTATTTCCGGTTATTTCTCTTACATGCTCTTCTTGCGCTATCCCCTCAAGCGATGGTGGAAAGTGCGCGTGGAGCGCGTGGGCATACCGATGTTGACGGCCATTCCGCTGCTGACGCTGCCGCAGTTCATCATGTTGCAGCATGTTAAAGGCAAGGCGGAAAACTGGCCGAATCTCTCCTTCTATGAGAAATACAACACCCTGGTCTGGGAGCTTATTTCCCACCTCTGGTTCCTGCTGGTACTGGTGGTGCTAACCACGGTGAGTTTGCTGATCTTCAGCCAGCTGCGTCAGCGCGCGAGCACCGCATCCTCGACCTTCTTCGCCAACATCACCCTGGGCAAGCTGTCGCTGCTGTTTCTTGCGCTGGGGGTCGCGTATGCCGCCGTCAGGCGTACCCTGCTCATTGTCTACCCTCCCATTCTGAGCGATGGGCTGTTTAATTTCGTGGTGATGCAGACCCTGTTCTACATTCCCTTCTTCCTGATTGGGGCGCTGGCATTTATTCATCCCCGGCTTAAAGCGCTGTTTACCACCCCCTCCCCCTGGTGTGCGGTGGGTGCTGCGCTGGCCTTTGCCGCCTATCTTCTCAATCAGCGCTATGGCAGCGGGGACGCGTGGATGTATGAGACAGAGAGCGTGATAACGATGCTGATGGGCCTGTGGATGGTGAACGTGGTGTTCGCCCTTGGCCATCGTCTGCTGAATTTTAAATCCAGTCGCGTCACCTATTTCGTTAATGCTTCGCTGTTTATCTACCTGGTTCACCATCCGCTGACGCTGTTTTTCGGGGCGTACATTACGCCGCATATCGCCTCGAATGCGCTGGGCTTCTTCACCGGCCTGGTCTTTGTGGTTGGCATTGCCATCGTGTTGTATGAAATCCACCTGCGGATCCCGCTTTTGCGTTTCCTGTTCTCAGGCAAACCTCAGGTTAAAGCGGGATAACAAAACGGCGCCTCCAGGGCGCCGTTTTTGCACTTCAGACATCAAAATGCCTGGCTGCGCGCGGTCAAAATCCGCTGATACAGGTCGGCGGTGTGCTCATCGAAACAGACAAAAATGACTTTTTCCGGCATGGGTTTGAGGGAAAGGTAGTGATAAACGGTATTCACGGCGATCGTAGCTGCCGCTTCCTTTGGATAACCGAACACCCCGGTGCTAATGGCGGGGAACGCCATGGTCTTATACCCGTTATCCGCCGCAAGCCGCAGGCAGTTACGATACGCCTGCTCCAGAATCTCAGCCTCATGGCGGTCGCCACCGTGCCAGACGGGTCCAACGGTATGGATCACCGCTTTGGCCGGAAGATCGCCCGCAAGCGTAATTACAGCATGCCCCGGCGGGCACTCTCCCTGCTGCTGACGCACGGTTTTGCATGCTTCAAGGAGCTGAGGGCCTGCGGCCCGGTGAATGGCACCGTCCACCCCGCCCCCACCCATCAGGGAGGAATTGGCTGCGTTGACGATCACGTCAACGTGCACCGTCGTGATATCGCCATGAATAACGTCGATTTGCGGTCTCATAAACACCCTCTGCAACCCGCCTTTTTCATCAGTGTATCGCAGAGGGAGAAGGAGAAAAACTGCCGCGAAAAAAACGTCGGTTAGCGGTAATCCACCTGAACGACCGCAAGCGTTTTCTGTTCATTCAGGTATTTCATGCTGACAGCGGCCAGAGCTGAATGAGGATGATGGCCCCGGAGCGCCTCGTCATAACTGATGGTATGCGTTTTCATACGGTTATTTTCCGGACAGGAGATCGCAAACTGCTGATGCCGGGGCGTGACTTCGCACGGGTCAGCGACCACCGCGCCACGAAAATGAATCACCCCACCATTTTCTATAGTTGCTGAATAAGCCGGAGAAAAAAAAGAGGACAGGATCAGTCCCAGACCAGAAATAATACACGCTGCGGATTTGAACATTATTTGTACTCCTCAATGAAATTCGTCCTTGAGGGGTAAAAACGCTCCGTTATGACGTATCAATTTAAGCAACCCGATGACTGGGTTCTTGATATCAGCATAGCTTACCTGTGCAGCGCCGCCACTTTATTAAATCATTGATTTCATGAATTATTAAAGCGCACTTACCGGTGCGTTCCACTGCTGTGATAAATGAAGCGATTTTCCATCGGAAACGGTGACGATTATTTTTACCGCATCCCCTGAGCGAATATTTAAACTGATTCGCGTTAAATCAATCGGCTGATTAGCGGGTATAAAAAGAGTATTTTTCTGCCGCGATGTACTTTGTCCCCCCTGCCCCTGTCGGACAGATAACACCTCAACCTGACATTCACAAGCGTCTGCCAGCGTGACCTGAGGAATAATGGTTGTCATATTTGCCTGCTGTGAGGTGCTGAACGTTATCTGGCTGGCAAGCGCGGCAAGGAGAATGAAGGTGCTCATGAGATCCTCCCGAAAAAAAACAGGGCGCATGCCCTGTTTTTTGGTACAGAAATGAATCAGTACTGGTGTGCGGTCGCGTTGTTGCCAAAGCCAACCTGGTGCACAGTCACCGTTGAGCCGGACGCTGTCTGGTCTACCGCCGCGCCGTTGCCGCCGCCGAACTGTTTCACGTTGATAACAGAGTCTTTACTATTCCACTGGTCGATGGTGGCGCTGTTACCAAAGCCTTTTTGCAGCAGATCGATAGAACTGTCATCAGAGCCCTGGCCAACATCTGCGCCGTTACCACCACCATGCTGGGTAATGGTCAATTCAGAATCTCGGGCGTCCGTCTGCAAAGCAAGCGCGGAGTTACCGCCGCCGTACTGGTAAATGCTCAGGGTTGAGTCAGGGCCGTTATTGCCGCCACCCCAGCCACCACCGTGGCCGCCGCCAAATTGTGGTACCGCACCTGCGAAAGCACTGCCAGAAACTACGATTGCTGCAATAACTGCCACTTTGAAAAGTTTCATGGTAAACCCCCATCGGATTGATTAAGGCGTCACACATCGCTAACGTTGAATAACGCGAATAGCCATTTGCGACTGTCTCTGCACTACAACTGCTGTTTTCTGCGTACCATACTGCGTTATATTCGCCCTGTTACCCGAGCCTTTCTGGATAATCATGGCGGTGTTGCCAAAAGCGCCCTGCTTAATACTCGCATCGTTGCCGTTGCCGGTCTGATCGATATAAGCAAGGTTATACGTCCCTGACTGATCAACATTCGCGCGGTTATTCCCGCCCTCCTGAGAAATAACGGACAGCAATTTAGAACCGTCCTGGCGTACATCAGAATTATTTCCTGAACCCTGTTGACCAATAATGGCTGCCTGATTGTATGAAGCTTTACTTAATTCATTTATCGCAAAATTATATTCAGAACTGGCTAAATCTGAATCACCTGCGATTACAAACCCAGGCGCACCCAGTAATGTAAACATCATAAACAACGTTCTGTTTTTCATGCTGTCACCCTGGACCTGGCTATAAAAAAGTATCTCTTGCTCCGTTAACGCGATTCGTTTTGTTAACGCCGCGTTACGGAAAAGAGTATGTCTGCCGAAACATGTTTAATATCTCACCCGTGCGCCTTATTTTTATATTCTCCTTCACCTCAAAGTCGTAAATCTCGCCTGAAACGACGGGATACACGCCTAAAGCAGAAACCAAAAATGTCTTCCTGCGCTTGTACAACAGCGAGACAGACTGTCCAACCTGCACCGGCTTCTTCAGACAAAAAAGACAATGCCCTTTGCCACGCGCGTGACACGAAGCAAGTTTTCTTAAGAAAAAATTCTGGCTTAGGGAAGTCTTATGTTTTTAGCAGAGATCATACTTTTTACCGGCTGGCTTAGAATAATACAAAGCCAAATAATTCAACCCATTATAATATACTTTATGGTTTTTAAAATCTGTGCACGTTTATACACATGTACAACTTTCCCCTTATCTTAAAATCTATTAGCCCTGCAATATACACAAATTAATATCGAATTTTACATTCTGTTACACGATTAACACTTGCTTTAAAGTTTGCAATAGCTAGATTGAAAACAGCAGTACGTTATTTGTTTTTAATTTTACCGCCTCCTTTGGAGGAAGGTTTTTTAACTACACACAGCAGTGCCACACCTGTCAGTACCTCTGGTGCCCTTTTCAATAATACGAGGGCAACTGCCGGGTGTCATAAATAACGTGGGGTTTCATCATGTTTAATGAAGTCCATAGCTTACCCGGTCATACATTATTGTTGATCACAAAACCTTCCTTACAAGCGACAGCGTTATTGCAGCATTTAAAGCAATGCCTGTCTCTTAACGGGAAACTGCATAATATTCAACGTTCTTTTGATGATATCGCTTCTGGCAGCATCATTCTTCTCGATATGATGGAAGCGGATAAAAAACTCATTCATTACTGGCAAGATAATTTAAGCAGGAAAAACAATAATATCCGCGTATTGTTATTAAATACGCCTGATGAGTATCCTTTCCGCGAAATTGAGAGCTGGCCGCATATTAACGGCGTGTTTTACGTCACTGAAGAAGAAAACCGTGTCGTGGAGGGTTTGCAGGGCATATTGCGGGGGGAGTGTTATTTCTCGCAGAAACTGGCCAGCTACCTCATTACCCACTCCGGAAATTATCGCTATAACAGTTCGGAATCGGCCCTTCTGACGCACCGTGAGAAAGAGATCCTGAACAAACTGCGTATTGGTGCTTCAAATATTGAAATCGCCCGTTCGTTATTTATCAGCGAAAATACGGTTAAGACGCATCTTTATAATCTTTTCAAAAAGATAGCTGTTAAAAATCGCACGCAGGCGGTGTCGTGGGCAAACGATAACCTCAGGCGTTAATAGCATGAAACGCACCTTAAGTTGGATTGCCGCCGCAGGCATTATGCTTGCTGCCGGAAACCTTCAGGCTGTTGAGGTAGAAGTTCCCGGACTGTTAACCGACCACACCGTCACCTCTGTCGGACACGATTTTTATCGTGCCTTCAGCGATAAGTGGGAAAGCGATTATCCGGGTAACTTAACCATCAACGAACGGCCCAGTGCGCGGTGGGGAAGCTGGATCACAATAACCGCTAATCAGGACGTTATTTACCAGACTTTTTTATTCCCAACGAAAAGAGACTTCGATCAGAACGTCGCTTTCGCGCTGGCACAAACAGAAGAAGCTATTAACCGCCTACAGTTAGACAAAGCCCTTTTGAGCACAGGCGATTTAGCAAAAGATGAGTTCTAACAACGATACCAATTTCGGAGGCTGTAATGCGTCTCGCACACACAGTGATTTCGTTAATGCTCATTGCGCCGTTGAGCTGGGCCGGAAATATGACATTCCAGTTCCGCAACCCTAATTTTGGCGGCAACCCGAATAACGGAGCCTTTATGCTTAACCAGGCTCAGGCTCAAAACTCCTATAAAGACCCCAGCTATGACGATGATTTCGGTATCGAGACCCCGTCAGCCCTGGATAATTTTACTCAGGCCATCCAGTCGCAAATATTAGGTGGCTTATTAACTAACATTAATACCGGAAAACCCGGCCGGATGGTCACTAACGACTTTATCGTCGATATTGCCAATAAAGACGGGCAGCTTCAGTTAAATGTGACAGACCGAAAAACCGGTAAAACGTCGACAATCCAGGTTTCCGGTTTGCAGACCAGTTCAACTGATTTCTAAACAACCCCGAAATATGGACAATTATTATGCAGCGCTTTTTTATTTTAGTTGCAGTGTGCTTATTAAGCGGTTGTTTAACTGCCCCGCCAAAAGAAGCCGCTAAACCCACCCTGATGCCTCGTGCCCAGAGCTATCGGGATCTGACGCATCTGCCGGTCCCAACCGGAAAGATATTCGTCTCGGTGTATAACATTCAGGATGAGACGGGTCAGTTCAAACCGTATCCGGCCAGTAACTTCTCGACAGCCGTACCGCAGAGCGCCACCGCGATGCTGGTTACCGCCCTGAAAGATTCTCGCTGGTTTATCCCGCTGGAACGTCAGGGGCTGCAAAACCTGCTTAACGAACGAAAAATCATTCGTGCCGCGCAGGAGAATGGTACCGTTGGCGTCAATAACCGCATGCCGCTACAGTCTCTCACCGCAGCCAATATCATGGTGGAAGGCTCGATTATCGGCTACGAAAGTAACGTGAAATCGGGTGGCGCGGGTGCGCGTTACTTTGGCATCGGGGCCGACACGCAGTATCAGCTGGACCAGATTGCCGTCAACCTGCGCGTGGTTAACGTGAGCACGGGTGAGATATTATCCTCGGTGACCACCAGCAAAACGATTCTCTCTTATGAAGTGCAGGCCGGGGTATTCCGCTTTATCGATTACCAGCGTCTGCTGGAGGGTGAAATTGGCTATACCTCTAACGAGCCGGTCATGCTGTGTCTGATGTCGGCCATCGAAACCGGCGTGATTTTCCTGATTAATGACGGTATCGATCGCGGCTTGTGGGATCTTCAGAATAAAAGTGACGTGAGTAATGCGGTGCTGGTGAAATATCGTGAGATGTCGGTGCCGCCAGAGTCATAATCAGCGGCGCAAAAAAAAGGCGAGAATTCCGTCTCGCCTTTTTTTATTTACTTACCGCAGGAACGCTCTGGCTCTTCTCGCGTCGGGCCGCAAGCCAAAGGCCGCTGTTCTTCATGGCGTAGCCAAACAGTAACCCCAGCATGAGCGAAGGGACCACCAGCTTCCAGTCCCCCTGCCCTGCAAAGGTCGCGCAGGCACCCATGAATGTGCCGGGCACAAAGGACAACAGCAGATGTTTTGCCTGAACGCACATCAGGAAGGCCACAATGCCGGTCATGGCGTACCCCAGGATTTCAAGATGCGGCGCCAGCGCGCTGCCTTTCATAATGACCAGCGCCCAGACCACGCCACTCAGTAACGTGCAGCCTGAAATAAAGAGCCCCTTGAGACCACCCTGCGGGCAGGCGAAATAGGCCGTGCAGCCAAGAAAACCAGCCCAGCTCAACAAGCCGAGAGAAACAGCCACCCAACTCCAGAGGCCGGAGAGGATGCCAGTCGTGATTGCAATACAAAGTAATATGTTCATGGTGCGCATCTTAGCAGATGCGCACCATAGAAATGAGATCAGAAGCACATTACGTGCAAGTTGAAATGTATCGTTGCAGGATTTTTGTGATTCAAGTCACTCTTCGTTCTCTTCTTCCAGCTCGTCCCACATAGCAGCGATAGCGTCACGCGTCAGCGGAGCCAGCGTTCTCCAGAATGGCGAAGTGGCGTGGGCTTCCACTTTACCCAGGAAGGTGCCAACCCACGGCAGCAGATACGTTTCGAACAGGGTCTCAATCGCCTCGTTCTCATCATCACCTGCATTATCTTCAATCCAGGAGGCCGCCAGCAGCAGGGTACCGATATGATCGGCAGGCATATCCGTCAGCGGCATGCCGCGTTCTGAAAGAAACGCCCGAACTTCCGCTTCGGTCGCACCTTCCTGCCAGGCAGAACGATACGGCGACACGCGACACTCTTCCCCCACAAACAGCGCGTTGTAATCCGTTGAAATCTGCTGCATATCGCAGCTTTTTTGCAAGCGTTCCAGCAATTCATCCTGTTCCAGCGGCCAGCTCTGCGCCAGTTTACCTTCACGAATCAGGGTAAACAGCGGAACCAGCAGCGGATCCTGCGGCTGGCGGTAATATAAGGTGCCCAGCACGCGGCAAAGGATGGAAAACTCATTCATGTTTTTATTCCGTTATTAATTAAAGATCGGCAAATTCATCAATCGGCGCCATGCCGCGCGACTCAAGGAAGTCGAGCATACGACGCGGCGTGACGTTCAGGATCTGTTCTTCCGGGAAATTCACGTCCCGCAATATTTTCAGGCACTCGCTGAAATCCCCCAGCGTGAAGGCCGTGTGTGAATCAGAGCCCAGCGCCACCATGCCGCCCGCGTCACGCACGGCCGCCGCCACTTCGCGGCAGTTGGCTTCACTGCCCTTACGCGAGTGAACAAAGGAGGAGTTGTTAATCTCCAGCGCCACGCGGTGCTTCGCTGCCGCCTGCGCCACGGCCTGAATATCAATCGGGTATTTCGGATTTCCCGGGTGGCTGATAATGTGCACGTTGCCGCTGGCAATAGTGGCAATCATCGCTGCGGTGTTGGTCTCTTTATCCTGGGGCGCAAAGACCGGCTCATGGAAGCCAGCGAGGATCAGATCTAAAGAGGTCAGCATCGGGCCGGTGCAGTCAATTTCACCGTCGGTATTTTTGATGTTCGCTTCGATGCCGCGCAGTATCCCAATACCGTCCACCAGGCGTGGCCAGATACGCATATTCACAAAATGCCAGTAGTGCGGCGCATCCGCCATATCCGGACCGTGATCGGTTATCGCAAACAGTTTGATGCCTTTCAGCTTCGCCTGAGCGATATAATCATGGAGGTTACTGTAAGCGTGGGTACTGGCGACGGTGTGCATATGCAGGTCAACGGGATACATCTTTCTCTCCTCTGCGGTTTTTCCAAAGGATAGCAGTTATCAGCGGCGAATATTAGCAAAAACCCGGCGAACGCCGGGTTTCTCTCAGTAGCCTCGCTGTCTGTCGACCTGTCCGGTCACCGCGTTACCCTTCTCTATTTCGCTGATGGTATGCGAGATGTACGCCACGGCCTCCGCCGGTCGCGTCACGGCCGCAATATGGGGCGTCATCGCCACGCGCGGATGTGCCCAGAGCGGGCTGTCTTTTGGCAGCGGTTCGCGGCTATACACATCCAGCATTGCGCCTTTCAGTTTACCGCTATCCAGCGCTTTCAGCAGATCGTCTTCCACAACGTGTACCCCGCGCGCCAGGTTCATTAAGTAGCTGTCTTCTGCCAACTGGTTGAGGAGCGTGCCATTGATAATGCCGACCGTTTCCGCCGTATTCGGCAGCAGGTTAATGAGGACGCGAGTCCCTTTCAGGAACGCCGGGAGTTCGTCCGTTCCGGCAAAGCTCTCGACGCCCGGATACTCCTTACGGCTCCGGCTCCAGCAGCGCAGTGGGAAGCCCCACGGGGCGAGCGCTTCGGCGACTTTTGAGCCCAGTACACCCGCGCCGAGGATGCCGATGGTGAAATCTTCACGCTGATAATCCGGGAGCGGTTCCCAGTGGGATTGCTGTTTGAACGCCTGATAATCGTCGAAGCGGCGGAACCAGTGCAGCACCTGGCTCACGGCATATTCCTGCATCTGCTGCCCCATACCGGTATCTTCCAGACGAAACAGGGGAATATCTTCCGGCAGCATTTCAGGGTGTGCCTTCAGCTTACTGAGAATGGAATCCACCCCTGCACCAAGAGCAAACACCGCCTTCAAACGGCGTCCCTGAAGCATTTCGACCGGGGGATGCCAGACCAGCGCGTAGTCGGCATGTTCATTATCGCCCTGTTTCCATTCGCGAACGCGTGCGCCAGGCAGAGCCGCCGTGAGCGCGCTAATCCAGTAAGCCGTATCAAAAGTGGGGTGATAGAAGATAATATCCATAGTCATTGCCTTTTATTGCGCTGTTTTATTTTCATTTTCAACTGGCTTGCCAGCATAACAAATTTATCGCTAAACCGCGTTGCTGATAAAAGAGGCGCATTTCGCACATTTAGGAATCAGGTTGCCTGAAGTTTGTCTAAACACGCTAAATTACTGAAAAAGTGGGTTGACGGCAGTACGGCTTTTCCTTACATTAGCGCCCGTCCCGACAACAACGGGATGACAATATGGTGAGGTGTCCGAGTGGCTGAAGGAGCACGCCTGGAAAGTGTGTATACGGCAACGTATCGGGGGTTCGAATCCCCCCCTCACCGCCATATTTGAAAAAGAGCTCGCATGAAAATGCGGGCTTTTTTTTCACATGTTGCACGCCTGTGGGGGATTCGAACTTTGCAGCCCCTGCGGTAATTGTGTCGGGTGGCGCTACGCTTACCCGACCTACAAAAAGCTAGTCTTCAACCATCTTTGCATACTCTTCGGTGAGAAAATCCACCAGCGTCCTGACCGATGGCAGCAGGCCGCGCCGGGAAGGATACACCGCATGGATCACTTCCCGTCTGGGTTCCCAGGCATTCAGCACCCGAACAAGTTCACCTGAAGCCAGCTGATCCTTCACCATCAAAATGGGCAGCTGTACCACGCCCACGCCCGCCATCGCCGCCTCCCGCAGCGCCAACATGTCGGTAGTCACCAGGCGCGGCGTGAAGTGAATTTCTGCCTTTGCGCCCTCCGGCCCGTTCAATTCCCACTTATGCAGGTGCTTGCCCGCCCCCATACTTAACCCCGGCCACTCGCTGAGTTCAGAGGGCATCGCCGGGTTGCCCATCCGTTCAATCAGTGCCGGCCCGGCAACCAGACAGTGTCCCCTGTCCGCCAGCACCCTTAATACCAGATCGCTGTCATCAAACGGGCGCGGACGAACGCGGATCGCCACATCCACCCCCTCCGCCACCAGATCGACCCGGCGGTTGGTGGCTTCGAGCTGAAGGTTGATCCCCGGATAGCGCGCCATAAACCGCGCCAGCATGGGCCCCACGTGAACGTGCAGCAAGGTGACAGGACAGGTGATCCGGACCATACCACGCGGCTCAGCCTGTAAAGCAGCCACCGCCTCCTCCGCAGCTTCAGCCTCCACCAGCATAGCTTTACAGTGCTGATAGAATGTCTGCCCCACCTCCGTCACCGCAAACTGCCGCGTGGTACGTTGTATCAACCGAACACCCAGGCGTTCCTCCAGCTGCGCAATCCGACGGCTCAGTTTCGACTTAGGCTGATCGAGCGCCCGACCCGCCGCTGCAAAGCCGCCATGCTCCACCACCTTCACAAACCATACGAAATCATTGAGGTCCTGCATACGCCTCCATTGTTCCATTTAAGGAACAGTGAATGTCATTTTTGCTATCTACCGGGATATTAACCCTGAATATAAGCTAATTCCATCAACAGGACATCAGGAGTTAATCATGAAAAACGTAACAGGCGTGTATACCGCACCTCGTCCGCACTGGGTCGGTGACGGTTTTCCGGTTCGTTCGATGTTTTCTTACCAGACGCATGGCGAGCCCCTGAGCCCGTTCCTGCTGCTGGACTACGCCGGACCGCATACCTTCCCGGCGGATGGCGCGAAACGCGGCGTGGGCGAGCATCCTCATCGCGGTTTTGAAACGGTAACCATCGTCTACTCAGGCGAAGTGGAGCACCGTGATTCAACCGGCAGAGGCGGCGTTATTGGTCCAGGTGACGTGCAGTGGATGACGGCGGGCGCAGGCATTTTGCACGAGGAGTTCCACTCCAGCGCGTTTTCGCAGAAAGGCGGTGAACTGAAAATGATGCAGCTGTGGGTCAACCTGCCCGCCAAAGACAAAATGGCGACGCCTGGCTACCAGAGCATCACTCAGGCGGATATCCCGGTGGTCACCCTGCCAGATAACAGCGGAACATTGCGCGTGATTGCTGGCCGCTTTGGAGAGGTAACCGGCCCGGCGCATACCTTCTCACCGCTGAACGTGTGGGATCTCGCGCTGCATCAGGGTAGCCACCTGACGCTTAATCAGCCCGAAGGCTGGAGCACGGCGCTGGTTGTCGTTGAAGGCAGCGTGACGGTGAACGGCACCACGCCTGCCGGTGAGGCGCAACTGGTCGTGCTGAGCCAGAGCGGTGACAAACTGCATCTCGAAGCCAGCAGCGATGCCAAAGTGCTGCTGATGGCCGGGGAGCCGCTGAATGAACCCATCGTGGGCTATGGCCCGTTTGTGATGAACAGTAAAACCGAAATCGCCGAGGCTATTCGCGATTTCAACTCCGGCCGCTTTGGCCAAATCTAAACGTAAAAAGGAGCGCATTATGTCTACCCCTGCAAACTTCAACGGTGCACGTCCCGTTATTGACGTAAACGATGCCGTTATGCTGCTTATCGATCACCAGAGCGGGCTGTTCCAGACCGTTGGAGACATGCCAATGCCTGAGCTGCGCGCCCGTGCAGCAGCGCTGGCAAAAATCGCCTCGCTGGCGAAGATCCCGGTGATCACCACGGCGTCGGTTCCACAGGGACCGAACGGCCCGCTTATCCCGGAGATCCACGCCAACGCGCCGCACGCACAGTATGTCGCACGCAAGGGTGAGATCAACGCCTGGGATAACCCGGAGTTCGTGGCGGCGGTGAAAGCCACCGGGCGCAAAACGCTGATTATCGCGGGGACGATCACAAGCGTCTGCATGGCCTTCCCGTCCATCAGTGCGGTGGCGGACGGATATAAAGTATTTGCGGTGATTGATGCCTCTGGCACCTACAGCAAAATGGCGCAGGAGATCACCCTGGCGCGCGTGGTGCAGGCAGGCGTGGTGCCGATGGACACGGCAGCCGTTGCTTCCGAAATTCAGCGCACGTGGAACCGTGAAGATGCGGGTGAATGGGCTGAGGTGTACACACACATCTTCCCGGCCTACCAGCTGCTGATCGAAAGCTACAGCAAAGCGCAGGACGTGGTGAAAAATAGCGAAGTGCTCGATTCGCAGCGTTAATCCTGCGCGCTGCGACATAAGCTGATTAAGGCTTAACCGAACAAGCACGAATGCTGAAAATCTGCTTGACCGTTTTAGCGCAACTCCCTATAGTAGCGCCCCGTTGCCCCCCAAGCGGTCAGGCAGCAAAACAATATGGTGAGGTGTCCGAGTGGCTGAAGGAGCACGCCTGGAAAGTGTGTATACGGCAACGTATCGGGGGTTCGAATCCCCCCCTCACCGCCATATTTGAAGAAGAGCTCGCATGAAAATACGGGCTTTTTTTTCGCATGTTGTACGCCTTTGGGGGGAATGAGAGCCCCCGACCGGGGTTCGACAACTGGCGCAGCCAGTTGGACAGACTGAGAGCGTAGCGAACAGGCTGCCCGCAGGGCGAGCGCAGCGAGTCAATCCCCCCCTCACCGCCATATTTGAAGAAGAGCTCGCATGAAAATGCGGGCTTTTTTTTTGCATGTTGTACGCCTTTGTGGGGAATGAGAACCCCCGACCGGGGTTCGACAACTGGCGAAGCCAGTTGGACAGACTGAGAGCGAAGCGAACAGGCTGCCCGCAGGGCGAGCGCAGCGAGTCAATCCCCCCGGTGCTATATGCAGCTCGGTGCGGCCTGAGCCCCTCACCCTAACCCTCTCCCCTGGGAAGAGGGGATAAAATGCACAAAAAACAAAGCCCTGTTTCCCGGGCCTTGAACACAACAGCATATTCAATAATACGCTTGTAGCGTGCGCTGGCAGAGCGCCGAGCGGACGCAATCCTCTTTTGTGAAGCGTACCACCCCTATCATCTCATCTTCCTCAAAACGTGACATGGCATCGCTCAGGCCAGACTTAACGCCCGACGGCAGGTCACACTGGGTAATATCGCCGTTGACGATCACCGTCACGTTCTCCCCGAGGCGCGTTAAAAACATCTTCATTTGCGCAGCGGTCACGTTCTGAGCCTCGTCAAGAATAACGACCGCATTTTCAAATGTACGTCCGCGCATATAGGCGAACGGCGCGATTTCCACCTTGCCAATCTCTGGTCGCAGGCAGTACTGCATAAAGGAAGCGCCCAACCGCTTCACCAGCACGTCATAGACGGGCCTGAAGTACGGGGCAAACTTCTCGGAAATATCGCCGGGCAGGAAGCCCAGATCTTCATCCGCTTGCAGTACCGGACGGGTAACGATGATCCTTTCCACGTCCTTATGAATCAGCGCCTCCGCCGCTTTGGCGGCGCTGATCCAGGTTTTCCCGCATCCGGCTTCCCCGGTTGCAAAGATGAGCTTTTTACTCTCGATAGCATTCAGGTAGTGCGCCTGAGCTTCATTTCGCGCCACAATTGGCGATGCATCGCGGCTGTCCCGCGCCATGCCAATCGATTCTACGCCGCTCATCTGCACAAGCGAGGTGACCGATTCTTCTTCACGCTGTTTATGACTACGTGAATCCCGTCTCAGCACACGTTTTGCTTCGCGACGAGCTTTGATCACTGCTTTCTGTCTTCCCATGGATAGCACCTTGAGTTGTTGGTATTCATCACACGCGCCAGCATCGGCACGATTATGCGCACGAACATCAGAGGGTTGGCTTCCTTGTAAGCCATTGCTTGCATTACCGGATGACGATATACAACGGCTACGCGCACCGTTATGCACGTCGGTAGAAAAAGGTTGTTGAGGTGAAGGAGAGAATTTGGTGGTGAAGAAATCGCTGCCGGAGTCTGAGCCTCCGCGCCGGGTACTGCGGTTGATGTGTTTACCTTGTCCAGTACAGGACGCAACCATTCGCGATCTCCATAGTGAGTTAACATCACTGCCGGGAACTACCGCTGTCTTCTCTTAAGTACATCAGGAATTATCATAAATGCAACATTTATTTTACCTGAATGCAACTTTTCGGACTGCCCCTACATGGAAAATCAGTCTTATATAGAAATATTACAGAAATATAACAATAAGATAGTCCGGGAAAAAAATAATGTCCCCGCGAACTGTCGCAGGGACGATTATCAGGCTTCTATGAGACCCTGAGCGAGCCAGGCGTTCGCGTCACGCGCGCCGGGCAGGGCAAAGAAATAGCCGCCGCCGATGGGCTTAATGTACTCTTCCAGCGCTTCGCCGTTGAGCCGCTTCTGCACGGTGAGGAATCCCTTCTCCAGATCGTGCTGATAGCAGACAAACAGCAGTCCCATATCAAGCTGCCCGGAGTTGGTCACCCCCAGCGAGTAGCTGTAACCCCTGCGCATCATCAGGCTGGATTGCGTCTCTTTGGTGCGAGGATTGGCGAGGCGAATATGGCTGTCCAGCGCGATGACATCCCCGTTCGGATCGCGGGCGTAGTCGGGTTCATCGTGCTCGTGCTTCATGCCGAGCGGTGCGCCGGTTTGCTTATCGCGACCGAAGATAGTCTGCTGCTCTTTCAGCGGCGTGCGGTCCCAGAACTCCACGTGAAACTGAATGATACGCACCGCCTGATAGCTGCCGCCCACCGCCCAGGCCGGTTCGCCCTGATCCGCCGTCACCCAGACCACCTTGTTCATCAACGCGGTATTGCTGCTGTCCGGGTTGGCGGTACCGTCTTTGAAGCCCAGCAGGTTGACCGGCGTCTCTTTCCCTTTACTGCGCGCGGCGTGGTCAGAGATAAAACCTTCCCGCTTCCAGCGCACGCTCAGCAGATCCGGGGTGTGCTTGATAATATCGCGCAGGGCGTGGATCACCGTATCCTGGGTATTAGCGCAGATCTGCAACAGCAGATCGCCGTGGCACAGCGCCGCGTCGAGAGAATCATTCGGGAATCGCGTCATTTTTTGCAGCGCTTTCGGCTTCTGCTTCGCCAGACCGTAGCGATCATCAAATAGTGATTCCCCCACCGACACGGTGATGGTCAGATTATCGGGAGCGATAAACGCCCCGAGGATCCCGGAATCCATCGGCGGCAGGCGCGGATTCGGTGTTTCCGGTGCCGGACCGCCGGCGGTGAGGAAGGCAACGCGCGTGGTTAACAGCCTGAACAGACGCTCAAGGTCGGCCTTATCACTCGCCAGCGAATCGAAAGCCACCAGCATCATCGAGGCCTGCTGCGGCGTCAGGATCCCCGCCTGGTGCTCACCATAAAACGGCTGCGTTTCCATACGCGCGTCCGGGGAGAGCGTGCCGGGGGCGCTTTGCGGTTTTGCCGCATGCGCCACCGGACAGCCGCCCGCCAGGGCAAACGCGCCGCCCAGCGCCCCTACCCCTTTTAACAACCGACGTCGGGAAGGTTCCGCCACGTCGTACTCGTCATGCTCGTTCATCGCTTAATCCAGACCCAGTACGCCACGCAGCAGGGAGAGATCTTCCGCCAGCGTCGTAATCGGGCCTTTCAGCGCGTTACGGTCAGCATCGGTCAGCTTGTCGTAGGTTTCGAACCCGTCTTTGGTGCGGTATTTCGCCAGGATAGCGTCAACTTTCTTAAAATTGGCATCCACTTTCGCCAGCAGTTCGCCGTTCTCTTTTTGCAGTTGTGGCCGCAGCAGATCGACAATTTTCTGTGCGCCGTCAACGTTTGCCTGGAAGTCCCACAGGTCGGTGTGGCTGTAACGATCTTCTTCACCGCTGATTTTGCTGGCGGCTACTTCTTCAATCAGATCCGCTGCGCCACCCACCACTTTCGACGGTGGGAATGCCAGCTCGCTGATGCGTTTTTGCAGCTCCAGCACGTCGCTGTTGAGCTGCTCGGCGTATTTCTCCATCCCCCTGGTGGAGTTATCGCCAAACAGGGCTTTTTCCAGACGGTGGAAGCCGGTGAATTTCGGATCGGCGGCCTTCTGCTCGTAGTCGTCTTCACGGGCGTCAATGCTGCCATCGAGGTCAGAGAACAGCTCGGCAATCGGCTCGATGCGCTCGTAGTGCTGACGTGTAGGCGCATACAGGGATTTCGCTTTTTCGATATCGCCCGCTTTCACCGCGTCGGTAAAGGCTTTGGTGCCTGCCACCAGGTCCGCCGTCTCTTTGGTGACGTAGGCTTTATAGGCGGTAATAGCGTCGCCGAGACTCAGCAGCGCCGTGCCTTTGGCCGCGTCCGCCCTCGCTGCGCCTTTGACGATCAGCTTACCTTTCGGGTTAGTCAGCAGGCCGCAGGTCATGTCATATTCCCCGGGCTGAAGATTTGCGGTCATCTTCTGGCTGAAGCCCGGCGCGATATTCTCGCGCTCTTCCACCACCATCACGCCTTTCAGGATCTCCCACTCCAGCGCCTTCTGGCTGTGGTTCTGAATAATAAACTGGGTTTTACCGCTGTTAACCGTGATGGTCATCGGCTCACACTGTTTATCGTTGACGGTGACTTTGACCTGCGGAATATCTGCTGCCTGAGCGGCGAAGGCAGACACGAGCAGCGCGGCGATGCCTGCGCATAACGCACTACGACGGAACTGAATGGCCATGACTCTTCCCTTTAAAAGTATGTTGTAACTAAAACAGCACTTACGGCGCAACGCGCGACGTCTGCGAGCCGGTACGCGGCGGCATAGCGAACAGGATCAGCGCCGGAACCAGATAGATAAAGTACATCGCCACTTCGCTGACGCTCGGCGTTTCCTGGTAGCCGAAGATCCCTTCGAGCAGGGTACCGGTCAGTGAATGGGTCGACAGGACGTTGCTGAGATCGAACGCCACGTCCTGGAAGTGGTTCCACAGGCCCGCTTCGTGGAAGGCGCGGATCGCCCCTGCCGCCAGTCCCGCGGCCACCAGCAGAATAAACAGGCTGGTCCACTTGAAGAACGCGCCCAGGTTAAGACGAATGCCGCCCCAGTAGAGCAGGAAGCCAAGCACAACCGCCGTGGCCAGCCCGAGCATCGCGCCCAGCGGCGGCCAGATGCCCACGTCCTGCTGAAAAGCCGCGAGCAGGAAGAACACGGACTCCAGGCCTTCACGCGCCACGGCGAAAAAGACCATCATGATCAGTGCCCAGCCGTGGTGGTTGCCTTTTTGCAGGGCGTTATCCACCGCCTGCTCAAGCTGTACCTTCACGTTACGGGAAACTTTGCGCATCCAGAACACCATCCAGGTGAGGATCACCACCGCTATTACGGCAACAATGCCTTCAAACAGCTCCTGCTCTTTCTGCGGAAATTCACCGGTGGTTTCGTTGATAAGAATACCCAGCCCCAGGCAAAGCGCCGCGGCAAGGAAAACGCCAACCCACATCACGCCAATCCAGCGTCCGCGCTGGGTACGCTTCAGATAACTGGCGATAAGGCTAACAATCAGGGCCGCTTCAAGGCCTTCACGTAACATAATGAGAAAAGGAACAAACATGCCGACACCTTAAATGTTTATCGCGGTCAACTGATGCAAAGAAAGGTAAATTCTTGTGATAGTGATTATCATTACGGCAACAAGAAAAACAAGCGAAATGTGTTGCGTTTTGATGACCAGATGTAAACGCATTGCGGATTAATAATTGCCTGAGTAACCGTTGTGTTTATAAGGTATAACGAAAATGCCCATTTACGGTTAACCGGGGCTGTGGCTAAATGTCCACCTCGAAAACCAACTGAAAATAAACCATGTTTAAAATTGTCCATTTCCTGCTGGCGCTGGTGATTATTCTTGCGCTTGCCTGGCTGGTGAGTTTCGACCGCCGAAAAGTTCTTATTCGTTTCGTTTTACAGCTGATCGTGATTGAAATTGCGCTGGCGTTCTTTTTCCTGCATGCAGAAAGCGGTCTGTTTATTATTAAATACGTCTCCGGTTTCTTTGAGTCGCTGCTTAAATTCGCTGCCGAAGGGACGAATTTTGTCTTTGGCGGGATGGGTGAAAAAGGGCTGGCGTTTATTTTCCTTGGCGTGCTCTGCCCCATTATTTTATCTCAGCGTTGATCGGTATTCTTCAGCACTGGCGCATTCTGCCGATCTTTATTCGGGTGATCGGGACGCTGCTGTCAAAACTGAACGGCATGGGCAAGCTGGAATCCTTCAACGCGGTGAGCTCGCTGATCCTCGGTCAGTCGGAAAACTTTATTGCCTACAAGGGCGTACTCGGGGATCTCTCCTCACGTCGTCTGTTTACGATGGCTGCCACGGCTATGTCGACGGTGTCGCTGTCGATTGTCGGGGCCTATATGACCATGCTCGACGCCAAATTTGTCGTCGCGGCGCTGATCCTGAACATGTTCAGCACCTTTATTATTCTTTCGGTCATTAACCCGACCCGCCCGGAAGCGGAGCCGGATATCAAGCTGGAAAAACTGCACGAATCCCAGAGCTTCTTTGAAATGCTGGGCGAGTATATTCTGGCCGGTTTTAAGGTGGCAATGATTATTCTGGCGATGCTGATTGGTTTTATCGCCCTTATTAGCGCCGTTAACGCCCTCTTCTCCAGCATATTTGGCATGAGCTTCCAGCAGATTCTGGGTTATGTGTTTTATCCGCTGGCGTGGCTTATTGGTATTCCGTTGAGCGATGCCTTAAACGCGGGGAGCATTATGGCAACTAAACTGGTGGCGAATGAATTTGTGGCGATGATCGAGCTGCAAAAAATTGCCCATCAAATGTCACCTCGCGGGCTGGGTATTTTGTCCGTGTTCCTGGTGTCGTTCGCTAACTTCGCTTCCATTGGCATTGTGGCGGGGGCAATAAAAGGTCTGAACGAGCAGCAGGGCAACGTGGTGTCGCGGTTTGGTTTGCGTCTGGTGTACGGCGCGACGCTGGTGAGCCTGCTTTCGGCGAGCTTTGCGGGGTTGGTGTTGTAAGTTTTGTGCGGTTAATGCCCGGCGGCGCTTCGCTTGCACGGGCCTACGATACTACAACGGCGGGATTTCCCGCCGTTTTTCATTAAAACTGCACGCACACCGGCTGGTCAACCCGCATCACCGACTCCTGCGCGAAGCGTGACTTATAGATCCCGCGCAACGCTTCAATATTCTTCTCACTCTGCGCGTCTTTCCCGTGGATCAGCATCAGCGCCTTGCTCGGCTCGCGCGCCACCTTGCCGTCGTTACCCAGCCACTGACCACGGGCATCAAACACCGTTAAGCCATCGCGAAAACGCGGCGTCACGTCCTGGTCAACAAACTGCTGCCACTCGCTGCCGGTAATCTGCGCCCCTGCCGGGCGATTCAAGCCAAAATAGAGCGTGGTCTGCTGCATCTGGTTATCCGCTTTGCAGGTTTCCACCGGCACGTGCTGCGCGGGTGCGTTACAGCCCGCCAGCATCACGAATGCTGCCACCATTAACCCTGTTTTAATTCTCATTGATGAAGACTCACATAGGTGAAAGGACTATCCCCTCTCCCCACCGGGGAGAGGGTTAGGGTGAGGGGAGATTACTCAGCCTGAAGCTTAGTCGGCGGCGCAGTGTGGTAGTGCGCGTCGGCTTCCGCAAAGCGTTTCTGCATGGAGGCAGACGGTGCTTTACCCAGCAGGCTGAAGACCACGATACCGATGCTGCCGAAGATGAAGCCAGGAATGATTTCGTACAGGCCCAGCCAGGCGAACTGTTTCCAGACGATAACGGTCACCGCACCAATAATCATCCCCGCCAGCGCGCCGTTGCGGGTCATGCGTGACCACATGACGGAGAACAGGACTACCGGCCCAAACGCGGCACCGAAGCCCGCCCACGCGTAGCTCACCAGCCCCAGCACGCGGTTTTCCGGGTTTGCTGCCAGCGCAATCGCCACCAGCGCAACCAGCAGCACCATAAAACGCCCTACCCACACCAGCTCTTTCTGGCTCGCGCCCTTACGCAGGAACGCTTTGTAGAGGTCTTCGGTGATGGCGCTGGAGCACACCAGCAGCTGACAGCTCAGGGTGGACATCACCGCCGCCAGGATCGCGGAGAGCAGAATACCGGCAATCCACGGGTTGAACAGGATCTGCGCCAGCTCGATGAACACGCGCTCGGCGTTCTGGTTCACCGCGCCCGCCTGCGCCGGGTTGTTGTTAAAGTACGCAATGCCGAAGAAGCCAACCGCGCACGCGCCCGCCAGACACAGGATCATCCACGTCATGCTGATGCGACGCGCGTGAACGATGGTATGGTGAGAATCCGCCGCCATAAAGCGCGCCAGAATGTGCGGCTGACCGAAGTAGCCCAGGCCCCAGCCCATCAAGGAGACGATGGCCACGAAGTTCAGCCCTTTCAGCATATCGACGTTTTCGATGCTCTTCTGCTTGATCACTTCCAGCGATTCGCCAAAGCCGCCGACGGTGAAAATGACAATCACCGGAGTCAGGATCAGGGCGAAGATCATCAGGCTCGCCTGCACGGTGTCGGTCCAGCTTACCGCCAGGAATCCGCCCACGAAGGTATAGAGGATGGTCGCGGCCGCACCGGCCCACAGGGCGGTTTCATAGCTCATGCCGAAGGTACTTTCGAACAGACGCGCGCCCGCCACGATGCCGGAAGCACAGTAGATGGTGAAGAACAGCAGGATCACCACCGCAGAGATAATGCGCAGGATACGGCTGTTATCTTCAAAGCGTCCGGTGAAGTAGTCCGGCAGCGTCAGGGCGTTGTTGTTGGCTTCGGTATGCACGCGCAGACGGCCTGCCACCAGCTTCCAGTTGATCCACGCGCCGACGGTCAGGCCGATGGCGATCCAGCTTTCGGAGATACCGGAGATGAAAATCGCGCCCGGCAGCCCCATCAGCAGCCAGCCGCTCATGTCGGAAGCGCCCGCAGAGAGTGCGGTGACCATCGGGCCTAAGCTGCGCCCGCCGAGGATGTAGTCGTCAAAGTTTTTAGTGGAACGCCATGCCAAAAACCCTATCAGGATCATGCCAAAAATATAAACGAGAAATGTCACCAGCATCGGTGTGCTAATAGCCATTCAAATTCTCCAAAATGTCGAGCGACAACCGTCCGGGTTGCCTTGTTATGTCATCACCGGAACGTAGTGATGTGTGTATGTGTTTCCGTTGGGCGCGCTATCCTGCCGTATACGCATCCCACTGACAAACGATTTAACACTGCATTTACATGAATTTCATCACTGGTTTTATACGTCTTTCCTATAGGTTGCACTCGCTCACGCTTTTACGGGTTGCACCTTTAAAAAGTGTTAAGCACCGCATAAAAACTGGGCTCAGAAACGGCCGCACGTTCTTTTTCACAGCTAACTAATCGTTAACAATCCATTCATTTTCCAGCTTGCAGACCAGGTCACATTTAACACGGTTGCACAAAGTTGCAACATGGTGGATATTTCACGCTATCAACAGAACGCTATTACAGAACAACAGGAGTTTTGGCATGGGGATGACCACCATGGGGGTTAAGCTGGATGACGCTACCCGCGAACGGATTAAAACCGCTGCGACCCGCATCGACCGCACACCGCACTGGTTAATCAAGCAGGCGATTTTTAACTATCTGGAAAGACTGGAGAGTGAAGAAGGTCTGCCGGAGCTGCCTGCCCTGCTGGCGGGCGCAGCGAACGAAAGCGAAGAAGCCGCGACGGCCGTTGAGGAGAACCACCAGCCGTTCCTCGAATTTGCCGAGCAGATCCTGCCGCAGTCCGTCAGCCGCGCCGCCATTACCGGCGCCTACCGCCGTGCCGAAACCGACGCCGTGCCGATGCTGCTGGAGCAGGCGCGCCTGCCGGAAGCCGTTGCCGCTCAGGCGCACAGCCTGGCGTATCAGCTCGCCGACAAGCTGCGTAATCAGAAAACCGCCAGCGGACGCGCTGGTATGGTGCAGGGTCTGTTGCAGGAGTTCTCCCTCTCCTCGCAGGAAGGCGTGGCGCTGATGTGTCTGGCGGAAGCGCTGCTGCGTATTCCGGATAAAGCCACCCGCGATGCCCTGATCCGCGACAAAATCAGCAACGGCAACTGGCACTCCCACATTGGCCGCAGTCCGTCCCTGTTCGTTAACGCCGCCACCTGGGGCCTGCTGTTTACCGGCAAGCTGGTCTCCACCCATAACGAAGCCAACCTGTCGCGCTCTCTGAACCGCATCATCGGCAAGAGCGGCGAGCCGCTGATCCGCAAGGGCGTGGACATGGCGATGCGCCTGATGGGCGAGCAGTTCGTCACCGGGGAAACCATTGCCGAAGCGCTGGCGAACGCCCGCAAGCTGGAAGACAAAGGCTTCCGCTACTCCTACGACATGCTGGGCGAAGCGGCGCTGACCGCCGCCGACGCGCAGGCCTACATGGTCTCTTACCAGCAGGCGATCCACGCCATCGGTAAAGCGTCCAACGGTCGCGGTATTTATGAAGGTCCGGGCATCTCTATCAAGCTTTCCGCCCTGCACCCGCGCTACAGCCGTGCGCAGTACGATCGGGTAATGGAAGAGCTCTACCCGCGCCTGAAGTCCCTGACCCTGCTGGCGCGCCAGTATGATATCGGCATCAACATCGACGCCGAAGAGGCGGACCGTCTGGAGATCTCCCTCGACCTGCTGGAAAAACTGTGCTTCGAGCCGGAGCTGGCGGGCTGGAACGGGATTGGTTTCGTTATCCAGGCCTACCAGAAACGCTGTCCGTTCGTCATTGACTACCTGATTGACCTGGCCAGCCGCAGCCGTCGCCGCCTGATGATCCGTCTGGTGAAGGGCGCCTACTGGGACAGCGAAATCAAACGCGCCCAGATGGAAGGTCTGGAAGGCTATCCGGTCTATACCCGCAAGGTCTATACCGACGTCTCTTACCTCGCCTGCGCGAAAAAACTGCTCGGCGTGCCGAACCTGATTTATCCGCAGTTCGCCACCCACAACGCCCACACCCTGGCGGCGATATACAGCCTCGCGGGTCAGAACTACTATCCGGGCCAGTACGAGTTCCAGTGCCTGCACGGCATGGGTGAACCGCTGTACGAGCAGGTGACCGGTAAAGTGGCCGACGGCAAGCTGAACCGTCCGTGCCGAATCTATGCCCCGGTAGGTACCCACGAAACCCTGCTGGCCTACCTGGTGCGCCGTCTGCTGGAGAACGGGGCGAACACCTCCTTCGTTAACCGCATCGCCGACACCACCCTGCCGCTGGACGAGCTGGTGGCCGACCCGGTACAGGCCGTTGAGAAGATGGCGGCGCAGGAAGGCCAGATTGGCCTGCCGCATCCGAAGATTGCCCTGCCGCGCGAGCTGTATGGTGCAGGCCGCGTCAACTCGGCGGGTCTGGATCTCGCCAACGAACACCGTCTGGCGTCGCTCTCTTCCGCCCTGCTTAACAGCGCATTGCAGAAGTGGCAGGCCAGGCCGATCCTTGAGCAATCCGTTGAGGACGGTGAAATGCAGCCGGTGATTAACCCGGCAGAGCCGAAGGATATCGTCGGCTACGTGCGCGAAGCCACGGAAGCGGAAGTGGAGCAGGCCCTGGAGAGCGCGGTGAACAACGCGCCAATCTGGTTTGCCACCCCGCCGCAGGAGCGTGCCGCCATTCTGGAACGCGCGGCGGTGCTGATGGAAGATCAGATGCAGCAGCTGATCGGCATTCTGGTGCGTGAAGCGGGTAAAACCTTCAGCAACGCCATCGCCGAAGTGCGCGAGGCGGTAGACTTCCTGCACTACTACGCCGGTCAGGTGCGCGATGATTTCGACAACGAAACCCACCGTCCGCTCGGCCCGGTGGTGTGTATCAGCCCGTGGAACTTCCCGCTGGCGATCTTCACCGGCCAGATTGCCGCGGCGCTGGCCGCAGGCAACAGCGTGCTGGCGAAACCGGCAGAGCAGACCCCGCTGATTGCCGCCCAGGGCATTAACATTCTGCTGGAAGCGGGCGTACCGGCGGGCGTGGTGCAGCTGCTGCCAGGGCGCGGTGAAACGGTCGGGGCCAAACTGACCTCCGATAACCGCGTACGCGGCGTGATGTTTACCGGTTCTACCGAAGTGGCCTCCCTGCTACAACGCAACATCGCCACCCGTCTGGATGCGCAGGGCCGTCCTACCCCGCTGATCGCTGAAACCGGCGGCATGAACGCCATGATCGTGGACTCCTCCGCACTCACCGAGCAGGTCGTCGTTGACGTGCTGGCCTCTGCCTTCGACAGCGCCGGCCAACGCTGTTCCGCCCTGCGCGTACTGTGCTTACAGGATGACGTGGCTGACCACACGCTGAAGATGCTGCGCGGTGCGATGGCGGAATGCCGCATGGGCAACCCGGGCCGTCTCACTACCGACATCGGGCCGGTGATCGACGCGGAAGCCAAAGCCAACATTGAAAACCACATTCAGACCATGCGTGCAAAAGGCCGTCCGGTGTTCCAGGCGGTGCGCGAGAACAGCGAAGATGCCCGCGAGTGGCAGACCGGCACCTTCGTGCCGCCAACGCTGATTGAGCTGGCAAGCTTCGACGAGCTGAAAAAAGAGGTCTTCGGCCCGGTACTGCACGTGGTGCGCTACAACCGTAACAACCTCAACGAGCTGATCGATCAGATCAACGCCTCGGGTTACGGCCTGACGCTTGGCGTGCATACCCGTATCGACGAAACCATTGCCCAGGTGACCGGCAATGCTAAAGTTGGCAACCTGTACGTCAACCGCAACATGGTTGGCGCGGTCGTGGGCGTGCAGCCATTCGGCGGTGAAGGTCTCTCCGGCACCGGCCCGAAAGCGGGCGGTCCGCTCTATCTGTACCGTCTGCTGGCAAACCGTCCGGAAAATGCGCTGGGCGTGACGCTGGCGCGTCAGGACGCGGAATATCCGGTGGATGCGCAGGTGAAAGCCGTGCTGACCCAGCCGCTGGACGCGCTGATTAAGTGGGCTGAAAATCGTCCCGAGCTGCATGCGATTGCACAGCAGTACGGCGAGCTGGCGCAGGCGGGAACACAGCGTCTGCTGCCGGGTCCAACCGGTGAGCGCAACACCTGGACGCTGATGCCGCGCGAGCGTGTGCTGTGCGTGGCGGATAACGAGCAGGATGCGCTGGTGCAGCTGGCAGCCGCAACGGCAACGGGCTGTGAGGTGCTGTGGCCGGAAGATGCCCTGCATCGCGACCTCGCCAAACAGTTGCCAAAAGCGGTTTCGGCCCGCATTCGCTTTGCGAAGGCCGATGCCCTGCTGACCCAGCCGTTTGACGCGGTGATCTACCACGGTGATTCCGACCAGCTGCGCGAACTGTGCGAGCAGGTTGCGGCCCGCAGCGGTGCCATCGTTTCCGTGCAGGTCTTTGCGCGCGGGGAAACCAACCTGCTGCTGGAGCGTCTGTACGTTGAGCGCTCGCTCAGCGTCAACACCGCGGCGGCGGGGGGTAACGCCAGCCTGATGACAATCGGCTAACGCTGTGCTAATAAGGCTCCGGAGACGGAGCCTTAATTTATTGGGGAGTGTATGAAACGATATCTTATCGCAGGCGCAGCACTGCTGCTCAGCGCCAGCGCGCTGGCCGACGAGTGCGACAAAGCGACCACCCAGACAGAACTCAGTGCCTGTGCGGCAGAGCAGTACCAGGCTGCGGATAAAAAGCTCAACCAGACGTACCAGGCCGCCATCAAACGCGCGGCAGCCCCTCAGCGCGACCTGCTGAAAAAGGCGCAGCAGGCGTGGATCGCCCTGCGTGACGCAGACTGTAAATTGATGGGTTCAGGAACCGAAGGTGGCACTATTCAGCCGATGATTATCAACCAGTGCCTGACGGAGAAAACCGCGGAGCGCGAAGCGTTTCTGGCCACGCTGATGCAGTGTGAAGAGGGCGACTTAAGCTGCCCTCTTCCACCGGGAAACTAGCGCACGCGGATCCCTTCGATAATCATCCGCTGTACGTTTTCCAGGGTGCTCTGGAAAAACGCCTCGTCCTGGAGCGTTTTACCGGTCACCGCCTCGACCTGGGCCGCGAAGTCAGCGTAATGCTGGGTAGCGGCCCAGATCATAAAGATCAGATGCTGCGGGTCGACGGGCGCCAGTTTTCCGCTGGCGACCCATCCGGCAATAATGGCCGATTTATCGTCCACCAGCTGCTTTAGATCTCCCGTCAGCTCCGCCTGCAACAGCGGCGCGCCCTGCAACATCTCCAGGCAGAACAGCCTTGATGCCTGCGGGTAATCACGCGATACCTCCAGCTTCAGGCGTATGTACTCCTCTATCGCCACCAGCGGGGCCAGCTCTTCGCGAAATGCTTTAAGTGGTGCGAGCCAGATATCGAGGATCTGCTGCATCACCGCCACATACAGCGCCTCTTTCGACGGGTAGTAGTAGAGCAGATTGGTCTTGGACACCCCGGCCTGCTCCGCTACCTGCTCAAGGCGCGTACCGTGAATACCAAACTGCGAAAATGTCTCCAGCGCAGCGCTGAGGATCGCCTGTTTCTTGGCGCTCACCGCCTGCGAACGTTTACCTGGTGTTTTCACTGCGCCTTGTGTCATTTTCGCTCTCCATTTTCTGTCCTGCGCTCAGCATAGCAAAACCCCCGTCTCGCCACGACCTTCTGCACCCTCAGCGCGCATGAGTGCCTGTTTTCTGTGCAATGATTTTGACCATCTAGTCCACATTTTCGCTGTTAATATCAACAACCATCATTTAACACCCTAATAACAAAGTGATTTTCAAAACTGGCACTGCCTTTGCAAAAACATCGTGACACCTGCGATGTAATGAAGAGAGGTTCGTGATGAAAATTGGCGTATTTGTACCGATCGGCAACAACGGCTGGCTTATCTCGACCACTGCCCCGCAATACATGCCGACCTTTGAGCTGAATAAAGCCATCGTGCAGAAAGCGGAGCATTACCATTTCGACTTTGCGCTCTCGATGATCAAGCTGCGCGGTTTCGGCGGTAAGACCGAATTCTGGGACCACAACCTGGAGTCCTTTACCCTGATGGCGGGCCTGGCGGCGGTCACCTCGCGGATCCAGATCTACGCCACCGCCGCCACCCTTACCCTGCCCCCGGCGATCGTGGCGCGGATGGCCTCCACCATCGACTCCATCTCCGGCGGGCGCTTTGGCGTTAACCTGGTCACCGGCTGGCAAAAGCCGGAGTACGAGCAGATGGGGATCTGGCCGGGGGACGATTACTTCTCCCGTCGCTACGACTACCTGACTGAATATGTGCAGGTGCTGCGCGATCTGTGGGGCACCGGCAAAAGCGATTTCAAAGGCGATTTCTTCACCATGAACGACTGCCGCGTCAGCCCGCAGCCGTCGGTGCCGATGAAGGTTATCTGCGCCGGGCAGAGCGACGCGGGAATGGAATTTTCCTCGAAATACGCCGACTTCAACTTCTGCTTCGGTAAAGGCGTTAACACCCCTGCCGCCTTCGCGCCCACCGCGGCACGCATGAAAGCGGCCGCCGACAAAACCGGGCGCGACGTGGGCTCCTACGTGCTGTTTATGGTGATTGCCGACGAAACCGACGACGCCGCGCGCGCCAAATGGGAACGATACAAGGACGGCGCGGATGACGAAGCGCTGAGCTGGCTTACCGAGCAGAGCCAGAAGGATACCCGCTCCGGCGCGGACACCAACGTTCGCCAGATGGCCGACCCGACGTCTGCCGTCAATATCAACATGGGCACCCTGGTTGGCTCGTATGCCAGCGTCGCCAGAATGCTCGACGAAGTGGCTGCCGTGCCCGGCGCCGAAGGCGTGCTGCTGACCTTCGATGATTTTCTCACCGGCGTGGAAACCTTCGGCGAGCGCATTCAGCCGCTGATGCAGTGCCGCGCCCACATCCCTGCCGTGACGAAGGAGGTGGCGTAATGACGACCCTCAACGCTCGCCCGGAAGCCATTACCTTTGACGCGCAGCGCAGCGCGCTGATCGTGGTGGATATGCAAAACGCCTATGCCAGTAAAGGCGGGTATCTGGATCTGGCCGGGTTTGACGTCTCCACCACGCAGCCGGTGATCGAGAACATTAAAACCGCCGTGCACGCTGCGCGCGCTGCGGGCATGCTCATCGTCTGGTTCCAGAACGGCTGGGACGACCAGTACGTCGAAGCTGGTGGTCCCGGCTCCCCCAACTTTCACAAATCCAACGCCCTGAAAACCATGCGCCAACGGCCAGAACTCCAGGGCACGCTGCTGGCGAAAGGCGGCTGGGATTATCAACTGGTGGATGAGCTGGTACCGGAAGCCAGCGATATCGTACTGCCGAAACCGCGCTACAGCGGCTTTTTCAATACCCCGCTCGACAGCCTGCTGCGCAGCCGGGGCATTCGTCATCTGGTCTTTACGGGCATTGCCACCAACGTCTGCGTGGAGTCGACCCTGCGCGACGGCTTTTTCCTCGAGTATTTTGGCGTGGTGCTGGAAGACGCTACCCATCAGGCCGGGCCGGATTTTGCCCAGAAAGCCGCCCTGTTCAATATCGAAACCTTTTTTGGCTGGGTCAGTAACGTCAATGATTTCTGCGACGCGCTGGATCCCCCGCTCGCCCGTATCGCCTGAGGAGAACCGCTATGCCGAAATCCGTGATTATTCCGCCGGGCACCAGCACTCCGATTGCCCCCTTCGTTCCCGGCACCCTCGCCGACGGCGTGGTGTATGTCTCGGGCACGCTGCCGTTTGATAAAGACAACAACGTGGTGTTTATCGATGACCCAAAGGCGCAAACCCGCCACGTGCTGGAGACGATCAAAACCGTGATCGAAACGGCGGGTGGCACGATGGAGGACGTGACCTTCAACAGCATCTTTATCACCGACTGGAAAAACTACGCCGCGATTAACGAAATCTACGCGGAGTTTTTCCCGGGCGATAAACCGGCGCGGTTTTGCATCCAGTGCGGGCTGGTAAAGCCGGACGCGCTGGTTGAAATTGCCACCGTTGCGCACATCGCGAAGTGAGGCCGCCATGAAACTGTCCATTTCCCCGCCCCCCTTTGCGGGCGCGCCCGTGGTGGTACTGATTGCCGGGCTCGGCGGCAGCGGGAGCTACTGGCTGCCTCAGCTCGCCGTGCTGGGGCAGGAGTATCAGGTGGTGTGCTACGACCAGCGGGGCACGGGGAATAACCCGGATACCCTGCCGGAAGACTACACCCTCGCACACATGGCCGACGAGCTCGCACTGGCGTTAGCCGGGGCAGGGATCGCCCGTTACTGCGTGGTCGGCCACGCGCTGGGGGCGCTGGTGGGCCTGCGGCTGGCCATCGATAAGCCCGACGCCCTTACCGCGCTGGTCTGCGTCAACGGCTGGCTGACGCTCAATGCCCATACCCGACGCTGTTTTGACGTTCGCGAACGTCTGCTGCATGCGGGCGGCGCGCAGGCGTGGGTAGAGGCACAGCCCTTGTTCCTCTACCCGGCAGACTGGATGGCCGCCCGCGCCCCGCGGCTGGAGGCCGAGGACGCGCTGGCGCTGGCCCATTTTCAGGGCAAAGCCAATCTGCTGCGCAGGCTGCATGCGCTGAAGCAGGCCGATTTCAGCCGCCACGCTGCACGCGTTCGCTGCCCCGTGCAGATTATCTGTTCCACCGACGATCTGCTGGTGCCGTCCGTCTGTTCTGATGAACTGCACGCCGCACTCCCGCACGCCCGCAAAACGGTCATGCGCCAGGGTGGGCATGCCTGCAACGTGACCGCGCCGGACATCTTTAACACTCTGCTGCTGAACGGGCTTGCCAGCCTGCTGCACAGCCCAGAACCCGCTTTGTAAGGAGTTTGAATGAGCGAAGCCATCACGCCCGCCGCGCTGGAAACGCTGTTTACCGGCGCACGTACCCATAACGGCTGGCTGGATATACCGGTCAGTGACGAGACGCTGCGCGAGATTTATGACCTGATGAAATGGGGGCCGACGTCCGCCAACTGCTCCCCGGCGCGCATTGTCTTTGTGCGAAGCCCGGAAGGAAAAGAGAAGCTGCGCCCGGCGCTCTCCAGCGGCAACCTTGAGAAAACGCTCACTGCCCCGGTCACGGCGATTGTCGCCTGGGACAGCGAGTTTTATGAGCGCCTGCCTGTACTGTTCCCGCACGGCGATGCCAGAAGCTGGTTTACCGCAAGCCCCGCGCTGGCGGAAGAGACCGCCTTTCGCAACAGCTCAATGCAGGCCGCGTACCTGATTTTCGCCTGCCGCGCGCTCGGGCTGGACACCGGGCCGATGTCGGGTTTTGACCGGGAAAAAGTGGACGCGGCATTTTTCACGGGCACGCTGCTTAAAAGCAATCTGCTGATTAACATCGGCTATGGCGATACGACCAAACTGTACGGACGCCTGCCGCGTCTGGCCTTTGACGATGCCTGCGGGCTGGCGTAAGGAGCGAACGTGATGACACCGGATAAACAAACCTTTCGCGACGCTATGGCCTGCGTCGGCGCAGCGGTCAATATCATTACCACCGACGGCCCGGCAGGCCTGGCGGGCTTCACCGCCAGCGCGGTATGCAGCGTCACGGATTCCCCGCCTACCCTGCTGGTGTGCCTGAACCGCGGCGCGTCGGTCTGGCCGATTTTCAGCGAGAACCGCACCCTGTGCGTTAACACGCTGAGTGCCGGACAGGAGCCTTTATCCAACCTGTTTGGCGGGAAAACGCCGATGGCGGACCGCTTTGCCGCTGCCCGCTGGCAGACAGGCGACACGGGCTGCCCGCGTCTGGAAAATGCGCTGGCCTCGTTCGACTGCCGCATCAGCCAGGTGGTGAGCGTCGGCACTCACGACATTCTGTTTTGCGACATCGTATCCATCGTACGCCACCCGGCGCCGCAAGGGCTGGTGTGGTTCGACCGCGGCTATCATGCACTTATGCGACCCGCCTGTTAATCCGCATTCAGGAGACAGATCATGTTCGGACTTCCCCACTGGCAGTTGAAATCGACCTCCACAGAAGCAGGCGTGGTCGCGCCGGATGAAAGGCTCCCGCTCGGGCAGACCATGGTGATGGGCGTGCAGCATGCGGTCGCGATGTTTGGTGCGACGGTGCTGATGCCCATGCTGATGGGGCTGGATCCTAACCTCGCCATTTTGATGTCGGGTATGGGTACCCTGCTGTTCTTTTTTGTCACCGGCGGGCGTGTGCCCAGCTATCTGGGCTCCAGCGCCGCCTTCGTTGGGGTGGTCATTGCAGCGACCGGGTTTAACGGTCAGGGTATTAACCCCAACCTGAGCGTGGCCCTCGGCGGCATTATCGCCTGTGGGCTGGTCTACACCCTGACCGGTCTGGTGGTGATGAAAGTCGGCACATGCTGGATCGAGCGGATGATGCCCCCCGTCGTCACCGGGGCGGTGGTGATGGCGATAGGCCTGAACCTCGCGCCGATTGCGGTGAAGAGCGTTTCCGGCTCACCGTTTGAAAGCTGGATGGCGGTGATTACGGTGCTGTGCATCGGCGTGGTGGCGGTCTTTACGCGCGGCATGATCCAGCGGCTGCTGATCCTGGTCGGGCTGATTGCGGCCTGTCTGGTCTACGCGCTGCTGGCGAACGTGTTCGGCCTCGGCAAACCGGTTGATTTCACACTGATTCATCAGGCTGCCTGGTTCGGCATGCCGCACATAACCTCGCCCACCTTTAACGCTCAGGCGATGATGCTCATCGCGCCTGTCGCGGTGATTCTGGTGGCTGAAAACCTGGGCCATTTGAAAGCCGTAGCGGGAATGACCGGCCGCAATATGGACCCGTATATGGGACGGGCGTTTGTGGGAGACGGTCTGGCGACCATGCTCTCCGGCTCGGTCGGCGGCAGCGGCGTGACGACCTACGCGGAAAACATCGGCGTGATGGCAGTGACCAAAGTCTACTCGACGCTGGTCTTCGTGGCGGCGGCGGTGATGGCGATGCTGCTCGGCTTTTCCCCAAAATTCGGCGCATTGATCCACACCATCCCGGCACCCGTGATTGGCGGCGCCTCGATTGTGGTATTTGGTCTTATTGCCGTCGCGGGGGCACGTATCTGGGTGCAGAATCATGTTGATCTGAGCCAGAACGGTAACCTGATCATGGTGGCGGTGACACTGGTGCTGGGGGCGGGTGATTTCGCCCTGACGCTGGGCGGGTTTACGGTGGGCGGGATTGGCACGGCGACCTTCGGCGCGATCCTGCTCAACGCCCTGCTGAGCCGCCGGAAAAGGGATGTACCGCAAGGAAAAGCCATCACCCCTTCCACCTGAAATACGTGCCGCATTCTTGCCGGGTGACGCTACGCTTACCCGGCCTACAATTGGCAAGTAGGCCCGAGCAAGCGAAGCGCCGCCGGGCTAAACGGACAGGGTGCGCGTTGTTAGCTATCTGCCCTTTGTTCAGCGCTCAATCCGGCAGTCGCCTTACGTCGTTTTTTTAACTTCAACTCGCTCACCAGCACCCCGGCGATAATAAATGCCGCGCCCACCAGCGCCAGCAGCGGCAGACGCTCCCCGGCGAGTCGCCCGAAAATACCCGCCCACACCGGTTCACCGGTGTAAATGACCGTCGCCCGTGTCGGGGATACGCTGCGCTGCGCCCAGTTCATGGTGACCTGGATAATGGCGCTGAAAATGCCCAGCCCCAGCGCCACGACGATAAGCCCGGTAGACATCGGCGGGACGGACTCCCCTGCCGGCACCATCGTCGCGAACGCCACCAGCGACGCGGTGGCAAGCTGCACCACCGTCACCCGCTTGACGTCCACTTTTCCTGCCCAGGCGCTAATCAGAATAATTTCTGCCGCAATGGCGACGGCCCCCACCAGAGTGATGATCTCCCCCGGCCCCAGCGCCAGCAGATTATTTTCCGGCCCGGCTAATAAAATAAGGCCGATGAACGCCAGCACGATGCCAATGCACGACATCAGGCCCGGCATTCTGCCGAGGCACAGCCACTGCAACAGCGGCACCAGCGGTACGTACATGGCGGTGATGAAGGCGGATTTACTGCTGGAGATAGACTGGAGCCCCCACGTTTGCAGGCTGTGACCCATGGCAATCGCCACGCCAATGGCGACACCCGCTTTAAGCTCTCTCAGGGTCAATCCGCGCAGGGTTTTCAGTGAAATAAGCGCCACGGCAACCGCCGCGGTTGCAAAACGCAGCCCTACAAAGAAAAACGGATCGCTCATCGTGACCGCGTACTGAACGGCAAGAAAGGTTCCGCCCCAGAACATGGTGATCAAAATCAGGATGGCTTCCTGAGGCTTAATGGAGAAGGTAAAACGGGAAACGGACATGGGACACCAGCACGAAGAATCAATCCTGTAGTGTGCGATGCCTTTGATGACAGTTCAATGTAGCAGACATAAAAAAACCGCCGGGAAACCCGGCGGCAGAGAGTTAACCCGGCGTACTACTTGTTGCTGCCGTGGCTATTTTTACCCCCTTTTTTACCAGCCTCTGATGCGCGCTGAGGGTCGTTTTTAAAGTTGCCCCCGCTAGACTGGCCACCTTTACGACCTGCTTCTGATGCTCTTTCACGGTCTTCAGCGAAATTACCTGAACCACCACGATGGTTTGCCATCTCTAACCTCCAGAGTGTGAAACATTAGACATCATATTGCATTCAGTAAAAGAGGATTCTTTCACCTCGCGGCTCAAGGACAGTGCCTTTATCTGTGCCGCGTGAAACTAAGCTTAGTGTAATGCGGCTATCCGGCAAGCGAGAGGTAATATTCTGCAACATGATCTCAGCCTTTCGTATGAAATATTGAGGAAGTCATTCATAAGCCATTCTTATATTTTGAAAAATCCGCGCCGCGAAAGTTGTTTCATTTTGCTACAAGGCGCGTAACCAAAAGATATTGTTATATATCAAAGAAATGCCGTTCATTTTTGCAGTCTGGCCGTGATGTCATATCTTTAAAGGAACGCAGCGATCCGCTGTAAGAAAAACCAACGAGGAGTGATGCAAAATGGCAAAAGTTCTGGTGCTCTATTATTCCATGTATGGACACATTGAAACCATGGCTCACGCAGTAGCAGAAGGCGCAAACAGAGTAGACGGCGTTGAGGTCGTGGTTAAACGCGTACCGGAAACCATGCAGGCGGAAGCCTTCGCCAAAGCCGGGGGGAAAACACAAAACGCCCCGGTCGCCACCCCGCAGGAGCTCGCGGACTATGATGCCATTATCTTCGGCACCCCGACCCGCTTCGGCAATATGTCCGGCCAGATGCGCACCTTCCTCGACCAGACGGGCGGGCTCTGGGCCTCCGGCGCGTTATACGGCAAGCTGGCCAGCGTGTTCAGCTCTACCGGCACGGGCGGCGGCCAGGAGCAGACGATCACTTCCACCTGGACAACGCTTGCGCATCATGGGATGGTCATTGTGCCGATTGGCTACGGCGCGCAGGAACTGTTTGATGTCTCCCAGGTCCGTGGTGGTACGCCCTATGGCGCAACAACGATTGCCGGTGGGGATGGTTCACGTCAGCCAAGCAATGAAGAACTTTCAATCGCCCGCTATCAGGGTGAATACGTCGCGGGTCTTGCCAAAAAACTGAACGGCTAACCTAACAGGAGGACAAGTATGCCAACTCAAGAATCCAAAGCTCACCACGTGGGCGAATGGGCAAGTTTACGCAATACCTCTCCGGAGATTGCCGAAGCCATCTTTGAAGTCGCCAATTATGACGAAAAGCTGGCTGAACAGATTTGGGAAGAAGGCAACGATGAAGTGCTGGTTCGCGCCTTCAAAAAAACCGACAAAGACTCGCTGTTCTGGGGCGAGCAAACCATCGAACGTAAAAACGTCTGAACGTTCCCCCCGCCCACGCGGGGGGTTATTTTCTATTTCGCCGCGTTATCCATCACCGCATTGAATTTATCGACAGGACAGAAGCCGTTGCCATCCACCGGACAGCCCTTCAGCTCCAGCGTCACGCGCTGCGCAGGGGATTGCAGCGACAGTACGCTGGCGTTACGCAGCTGATCTGAACTCTGGTAAACATACTCAATTTTCATCAGCTCCTGGTTAGTGTTTTTATCATGCCAGCGCTGGAAGACAATTTTACCGCCAATCGGGGTTCTTTCCTGCTGGTCGTGCAGCTGATAAGGCCTGAAGTCCAGCGCGGTCAGCAGCGAGGCGATGTTAGAGTCGTGCCCTACCAGCAGGGTGATTTTTGGCGCTTTTGCCTGGTCGGTCACCAGCGCTTTATCAATGTACTTCACCAGCGGTTTAGCCACGTTCTGCGCCACCTCCGTCGACGTAAACAGCGAGTCCTGATAGCCGTTTTTCAGCTTCGACAGCACGCGCCACTGCTGATCGGTTTTGATTTCCCCCCAGGCCACCTGGTCTGTCGGGAAGCCTTCGTAATACTGTAGCGTGAAAGCATCTACCAGCGAGTTACCCACCTTCAGCGGCCCGGAGACGCCCGGTTCTTTTTCATAATCGGCGCTGAAGGTATCTTTCACCTCCGTCAGGGAGCAGACTTTTTTCTCCTTGCAGGACGGCGAGTCGCTGTAGTTTGTCAGCTGTTCCAGCAGTTTGTAGCTTTCATCCAGATGCATTTTCTGCCGTTCCGTCTCCATCGCTTTCAGCGCTTTCTCGCGAAACTCAGGGGAGTTATCGGTAATGACCGGATTGAAGGTGGGGTCCATGGTGCCCATTTTTTCCTGATGATGCACAGGAACATCGCACCCGGGGAACGCGCCGGTGATAAAGAACTGCGCGGTCGCCACGGTGCGCTGGAGGCTGTTGGCGTAGGCATAGACGGTATCCGCTGGCGGGCATTCACCCGTCTTCACCATTCCCTGCTCTGCCAGCCACTCGCGCATATAGTGACCCATATACACTTCCAGTACGCCGCCTTTGGTGGTGAGCTGTCCACCCGGGACGTCCCACTCCGGCCACTGCTTGGGCGTGGACTGCTCCAGCACGCTGCCGTTATTGGCAAGCGGCGCGCGCAGGTTGTGGCGGCTCATGATGAGCACCTGTTCCAGCTGATAGCCATCCGGCGTGTCCTGTGCCTGCGCCCCAAACGTCACTGAAAGCGTTCCTGCCACGGCGACAGCGAGTAGTGCTTTTCTCATCCCTTTTTCCTCATGCGTTTTTATCGTTACGCTGAGTGTGACAGACTGGTGACCGTTTTTTCGGGAAGCATTTCTCAAACTGATGAATACGTTCAGATGCTGATGCCGGTGACGATGCCGACATACAGCGCCGCCCATGCGCAGGCTGACAGCAGGCTAACGACATAAACCTTCATCGCGCTCATCCTGAGCATGCCGGCCCCCAGCGGCACGATATAACGCAGCACCGCCAGGAAACGCGACGTGAACAGCGCGACTACGCCGTGCTTTTGCAGCTGATGCTGTACCCGCAGAAACTTATCGGCATGTTTTGCGGTGAGGCGTGACACCAGCCGGGTATGCCCCATCAGCTGGCCGATATGGTAATTCAGCACCGAACCTGCCGTAGCGCCCATCACCACCGCCAGCCACGTCATTCCGGGATGCAGACTCGACTGGCTGACGGCGATCCCCGCCATCAGCATGACCGATGCGGGCGGCAGCACCGAGGAGACCAGCACCGTCGATTTACTCAACGCCATAACAACGAGCAGCGCGAACAGATGCGTCGGATAATGCGCAAAATGATCCAGCAGCGTGTCCAGCCATGCCATTTTACTCTCTCCGGTAACAAATGAATTCTCCATTTAAAAAGAAAGCAGTTAAATAAAACCTCAACATGCGTTTAATACTATTCATTTAAACCGTTCTTCAACATTATTAAAATTCCTCAGCAGCAGTTTTAAATAAGCGTATTATCCCTCTCGTTTTACAACGATCTCGTTATGGCGAGGCTCCTGTACAAATACACGTTATCGCTCTGGTGGGTTCGAGAGAACCGGCACAGGGTAAAACAGGCACTGTCGAATCAAGGCTTTGTCAGTATAACTTCCCTTGCGGGATACGGTGTACAGTGCTGAACCCAGGACGTGGGGATCTCCTTTCCGACATGCCCTGTCTTGCTCGCCCCTGAGAGATTTTATTATTCAAAGGGAATTTACTATGTCTTACGCTATTCATAACCAAAACCTGGCTTTTAACGACAGCGCCATCGCGCAATATATGAATACCGATTTTATCGTTATTGATATTTCATTATGCGTGGCTCTGGCACGCGAGCAGTTCTTTGAAAAATTAAAAGATGATGATATTCCGTCGCATATTTTTATCGAAGATAACGGTCGCCTCGCGGGTTTGATCGCCGTACGCAAATTGTTGCAGGCCACCGACACCGTGCAGCCCGTTAAGGGGTTGATGATATCGGATTTTATTCAGCTCAAACCGGAAGATGAGCGGGCGGATGTCGCCGGGCTTCTGGCGCATGCGGGTGCGGATGTAGTGCCGGTGGTGACCCACGGCAAGCTGGTGGGCTGCCTTACCGAGCGTGAAATCGCCCATCTGCTGGAAGATGACGTTACTGAAGATGCCCAGCTTCAGGGGGCGACGCTGCCGCTGGAGAAGCCCTATCTGGAAACCAGCGCCTTCAGCCTGTGGAAGAAACGCTCCGTCTGGCTGCTGCTGCTGTTTATTGCGGAAGCGTATACCAGTTCGGTGATCCAGCATTTTGAAGAGGCGCTGGAATCTGCCATCGCGCTGGCGTTCTTTATTCCGCTGCTGATTGGCACCGGCGGAAACAGCGGGACGCAGATCACCTCGACGCTGGTGCGCGCCATGGCGCTGGGTGAAGTCCACCTTCGCGATGTGGGTCGCGTGCTGCGCAAAGAGATGAGCACCTCGTTAATGATTGCCGCCACGCTGGGTCTGGCGGGTTGCGTTCGCGCCTGGATGATGGGCATTGGGATGGAAATCACGCTCATCGTCAGCCTGACGCTGGTCTGCATTACGCTGTGGAGCGCTATCGTCTCGTCGGTGATCCCGATGGTACTGAAACGCTGCAAAATCGACCCAGCGGTGGTCTCCGCACCGTTTATCGCCACGTTAATCGACGGCACCGGGCTGATTATCTACTTCAAAATTGCGCAGTATACGCTGGGGCTGGAATAACGAAAAAACCCTGCGATATTGCTATCGCAGGGTTTTCGAATTTGGCGGAAGCGTAGAGATTCGAACTCTAGAACCCTTTCGGGTCGCCGGTTTTCAAGACCGGTGCCTTCAACCGCTCGGCCACGCTTCCAAAGTGAGGCGCACTATAAACATCTCTGAGCATGATGTAAAGCACGAAATTGCATAACGTTACACGTCTTTCGTCGTCCCCTTCCGTCCCGCTGATTTCTTCGTCATCGACTGGTTAAAATGTAAACATTTATTTTTACATTCATAACGTTTATTAGATTCGCGGGTGGTCATTTAGACTCTTTTTCACACAACACCCATTAACCGTGGATCACTGCGATAAGAGATTAGCCATGACTTTATTTAACGACGATTATGAATTTTTTATTTATCAGTGATAACTATTACCTTTGCCATGGTGTATCAAGCTCCCTGACATCAACCCATTTGATTCGCGATGACGCGGATATTCACGATCTTGATGGGGTCGATCAGGCGATGGATTTTATCATTGCGATTGAACAGGATAAGTTACGCAATAAAACCATTCGGCAGGTCAAAAAAGTTAAGCGTGATTATATTGTCCTGATGCATGAGATAGAAGCCAACCGCGCGGTGAGAATAGATAATATTATCTATTCGTCGATGCATTTTACTGCTCACCCTTTTCAGCAACTGATGCGTTTTTATCGGGCGCTCAGGACACACTCCTTTACGCGACGCGAGTATGACGTGCTGAAGCTGTTTCATTTGGAAAACCATGAGATCGCGAAAAAGCTGCAACTGTCACAAAAAACGACCAGCACCTACCGCGTGAGGATCCTTGAGAAATTAAATATGCGCTCAAAAAACATTCTGGCGATGACCCGTGTAAAATCGGCGATCGTCGATTAAAAGCTGTGACATTTTGCCTTGCCACGGAAAAATCGGGCCGTCACGTTTCGCCCTGAGGGGGTTTGGCTGGCGCGGTATACCAGTCTCTTTGGCAACCATCACGCTGCCCTCTGGCTGCATAACAAAATTCGGGGACATGATCTGCACGTTAAATTCGTTAAACACATCCTGTATCTGGCTATGCAGTTCATTGCGGGCAACCGCGAGGGACTGATCGGGCAGCAGGCGGACCTGCAATTCGTAAGCGATATACCAGTCCATTAACCCTAACTGGCGCACCAGCGGCGGCTCGGAAAGGTCAATCCCTTTTGCCCGTTTCGCGGCCAGCTCCAGCATGGCATGCACCTGACGCCATGGGGTGTCATAACCGATAGTGACGCTGACCGTCAGATTGAGGCTGCCATCGGGCTGTAGCGCGCTAAGGTTGGTGATCTTACCGCTCACCACCACCGCGTTGGGCACGGTAACGACATAATTTTCCCGGGTAATAATTTTGGTCGCCAGCATGCCAATTTCACTGACCTTGCCTTCGTTATCCGCTACCCGAATGACATCGCCTTTGCGCAGCGCGCGGGAGTAAATCAGGTCCAGACCGCTCATGGCATGGTTCATTACCCCTGCCGAGCCCAGCGTTAACATCAGTCCAAAGAAGACGCTAATACCTTTAAACGCCAGCGAGTTTGCACCGGGAAGAAACGGCCAGGCAGCGGAGAGAGCAAATAGCCAGACGGCGACGGAAATGAGCTTACGGGTAGCCCCCACGGTTTCCGGATGTACGCCGGGAAGTTGCAGACGACCAGCCTCCACCTGATTCAGCATCATCTTAAGAAGCTTCAGAATAAAAGCGGTAATGAGGAAAATGATCAGAACAATCGTCAGCCCCGGCAAAGCCGAGACAATCGCCAGGGCAATTTGCTGTACCACGCGAAGCGTCCAGTCTCCCAGCGACGTGCCCCACACCCGCGTCCACGGAAACAGACTGAACGCCCAGCTCAGCCAGACGTAAAAGCCGATCAACCCCAGCAGGAACATCAGCAAGGCGTAAAGCCGAATCTCAATGGCGCCAATGTACCGCCGCCAGCTTTGCGGCACCCGGCTGCGATTCTCCACAATACGCCGACGGTAGACGCGCCGGAACCAGCGCCAGGATCGCCACGCGCCGTAGCAGAGCAGCAACAGCGCCAGCAGGCCAGCGGCTCACGCACATCCGCCTCGGTAAAATTGCGCAGGGTGTTGCGGATGCGTAAAACGCGCTCTTCCGGCGTGGTCAGGCCAAATTTCGCCTGTAGCATGACGATGGGCTGATGGAAGATATAGACCGTTCGGGCGCGCTCCTGCTCCGTAGGCGCCTGGCGGGGCTCTGCGGCATACGATGAGAAGGCGCTCAGGGCGGCAAAACAGAACGCAAACGCGAGCAGGATCTTTTTCATCCTCACTCCCCCAAGTCAGAAATCTTGTTATTTTTCAGGCAACCCGCGAATGCCAGGTGGGTATGTTGAGAATAGTCCAGCCTTTCGTTTCTGCAACAAGCGACGGTGAGCGTGTTGCTCTCAATCGCAATATATGTATTATGTTATAACATGACAATTTCGGATAGCGTTCTATGTTACTTAAAAAAGGGTTATTTCTGGCTTCACTGCTCTCCATGGCACCTGCCGCTTTCGCCGCAACCACCTGGCCTCTCACGATTGAAAATTGCGGCGTAAAGCAGACCTTTACGCAGGCTCCTCAGCGCGTCGTGACCGTGGGTCAGCATGAAACAGAATTACTGCTCGCACTAGGGCTGGAGAAAACCATCGCCACGACGTCAGTCTGGTTCGGCACGCTGCCACCCACGCTGGAGGATGCCGGGAAAAACCTCCCCCGGCTTGCGGATAATTCCCCCTCCTTTGAGGCCGTAGTAGGGCAGAAACCTGAGCTCGTTCTCGCGCAGTATCACTGGCACATTGGTCCGCAGGGAGAAGTGGGAACCCGTGAGCAGTTTGCGTCGCTGGGGATTAATACGTGGATCTCCCCTGCCGACTGCACGGATAAAACGGTAACGGAAACCTCAAACGCAGACGGAGCACGTAGCGCGCCGTTTTCACTGGCGGAAATTACACGGGAAGTGACAGATCTGGCGACGATTTTTGATGTTTCCGCGCGAGGTGAGCAGCTCAATCGTGCGCTGGCGGAGCGTATTAAAAAGGCCCAGGCGCGCGCCTCCGCGAAACAACTTAGCGTCGTATTCTGGTTCTCCAGCAGCCGTCTGAATGGCGATCCCTGGGTGGCGGGGAATTACGGCGCGCCTGGCTGGATCAGCCGCACGCTGGGGTTGAAGAACATTATTGACTCTCACGACGAATGGCCCGCTGTAACGTGGGAACATATTGCCCGATCGCAGCCGGACGTGATTGTTATCGCCGGGATGTCCCGCAGGCTCTATCCTGCCGATGAGGTTGAGGTAAAAAAAGCGTTCTTGCGCAGTGACCCGGTGACAAAGAACATGCCTGCGGTCAGGAACAACCACATCATCGTGGTGCCAGCGATGTCGTTAAACCCTTCATTGCGTAACGTCGATGCGGTTGAGCTTATCAGCGATCGGCTGGCTTCTTTCCAGGATGAACAATGAGTCATTTCGCTTTTGACCGCCGCCAGCAGGGTTTACTGGCAGCAGGTGCCATGGCGCTGCCGCTGATGCTGGTCTTTGCCGCCAGTATCGGGGATATGCCGGTGTCGTATGCCAGTACCGGGAAAGCGATCCTCAACGGACTGGGTTTGACCTCTTATGCGTTGCCGCAAACGGAGGAAGGTATCGTCTGGCAATATCGCATGAGCCGGGCAGTAATGGCCGCGTGAAACGGCGGCGGCCTGGCGTTGTGCGGGCTGGTGTTACAGTCGATCCTGCGTAACCCTCTGGCTGAGCCTTATCTGCTGGGGATTTCCGCGGGCGCCTCGCTGGGGGCCGTCTGCGTGATGCTTCTCGGCATGGGGGGAAGCGTGATTGGCGTGAGCAGCGGTGCGTTTGTCGGCTCGTGCGCCGCCTTTGCGCTCATCATGGTGATAACAAACGGGATGAGTGAAAGCCCGTCGCGCATTTTGCTGGCTGGCATTGCGGGCACCCAGCTCTTCAACGCCATGACCGCGTACGTCGTCAGCACGTCCGCCAATGCCGAGCAGTCCCGTAGCGTCATGTTCTGGCTGCTGGGAAGTCTGAGCGGCGTGCGCTGGCCTGACGCGCTGCTGGCGCTGGCCGTTACGCTGGCGGGTTTACTGGTGGTATTGCTCTTTTCACGGGCGCTGGACACCTTCACCTTCGGGGATGAGGTCTCCACCACGCTGGGGATCCCGGTTACCGCCGTGCGTATTGTCTTATTGCTGACCTGTGCCATTGTTACCGCCACGCTGGTGAGCGCCACCGGCGCAGTGGGGTTTGTCGGGCTGGTCATTCCCCATGTGACGCGCATGCTATGCGGGCCGGGCCATCGTCGCTCGATCCCGCTGACGTTTCTTATCGGCGCCCACTTTATGATCCTCGCCGATATCGTCTCACGCACGCTGATTGTGCACCAGGTTCTGCCCATCGGGGTGGTGACTGCGCTGGTGGGCGCCCCCGTCTTTATGGCGTTGCTTTATCAAAACCGAAAGGAGCATCCATGAATATTACTGTGGCCGGGTTAACCGTAACCCGACAAGCGCAGACGGTGCTTAAGAATATCGATCTCGACCTGCCATCCGGGCAGATTATCGGCCTGTTAGGGCCAAACGGCTCGGGCAAGTCGACGCTGCTGCGCTGTCTCGCCGGGCTGTTTCCACGACTCGGCGAACGCGTGGCGCTTAATGGCACAACGCTCGGCATGATGCCGCTGAAAAAACGCGCGCAGCACATGGCGTTTGTCCCGCAACATGCTGAGGTCGACGGAGAACTGACCGTTGAGGACATTGTCAGACTAGGGCGTACGCCCTACCGGAAAACATTCCAGAGAACCTCGCGCGACGATGAGGCTGCGGTTGAGCAGGCGATTGGCCTGATGCAGTTATGCCGCTTACGCCATCGGCGATGGCACTCTTTGTCTGGCGGAGAGCGCCAGCGAAGCCAGATAGCCCGCGCGCTGGCCCAGCAGCCGCAGGTGCTGTTGCTCGATGAACCGACAAACCACCTGGACATTCAGCACCAGCTGGAGCTGATGCGGCTCGTTTCACAGCTGCCGCTTACGGTGGTGGTTGCACTGCACGATCTCAATCTTGCGGCCAATTATTGCCAGCGTTTGATCCTCCTGAAGGCCGGGCAGATCGCCGCCACGGGCGCGCCCGAAGCGGTTCTGACGCCGGCAAACATCGAGGACACCTGGTGCGTAAAAGCTCAGGTCTGCAAGGACGACGCCGGGATCACGATAAGCTACAACATGGTGGCATGACGGAAGACTGGCGCAAAAACAAAAACCCCTGCGATATTGCTATCGCAGGGGTTTCGAATTTGGCGGAAGCGTAGAGATTCGAACTCTAGAACCCTTTCGGGTCGCCGGTTTTCAAGACCGGTGCCTTCAACCGCTCGGCCACGCTTCCTAAGTGAGGCGAACTATAAACACCTCACCGCGCGCTGTAAAGAGTGCGCGCATTCGTTCGCTTTAAAAATAGCCAAAATGCGTTTAATCGGTTGAATAGACGACAGATTGGCCGTTTTGACAGCATAATATCCACCGCGGATCGTTAGTGCTTTTTGATGTACATATCTTTGGTGTAGTAGTACCCGAGCTTGTCTGGCGTGAAGCCCCCTACCCACGGTTTCACCAGGTGCGTGCGCACGTAATGATAAACAGGGATCGCCGGGACATCGCGTCCCAGCAGATCTTCTGCCTGCTGGTAGAATTTACCGCGCTCCTCCGCCGTTTGCGATTTCGCCGCGTTCACCAGTGCCCGATCGTAGTCCGGATTGCTGTACTGAGTGGTGTTTTGGCTGTCCCCGGTACGGAAGTTGTTCAGGAAGGTTGCCGCATCGTCGTAATCGGCAATCCAGGCGTAGCGTACCGCGTCAAAGTTATGGGTGTGCATGGTATCAAGCATGGTTTTCCACTCCTGATTTTGCAGCTTCGCCTCCACGCCGAGGTTCTTCTTCCACATTGAGCTGGCGGCAATGGCAATACGCTGGTGCGATTCCGAGGTGTTATAGAGGAGATTAAAGCTGAGCGGATGGCTGTCGTTAAATCCGGCTTCGGCCAGCAGCTTTTTCGCCTCGGCAATGCGTTTATCTATCGGCCAGCTGGCGTAATCCGGGTTCTGGAGCTTGACGCCGCCAATATCCGGCTGGCTGATGAGCCATGCCGGGCGCTGACCCTGCCCTAATACTTTATCGGCGATAATGTCTTTATCCAGCGCCAGGTTCAGCGCCTTGCGCACGCGGGCGTCGTTGAACGGCGGCCGGGTGGTGTTGAATTCGTAATAATAGGTGGCAAGCTGCGGCGATACATCCAGCTCGCTCCCCAGCGTTTTCTTCAGCTGAGCAAACTGGTTGATCGGCACCGTGTAGACAATGTCGATTTCGCCCGCTTTGTAGCGGTTAACGTCAGCAGCTTCAGAGGAAATGGGCAGATAGGTCACCTTGTTAATGACGGTATGTTCGTTATCCCAATATTTCGGGTTACGCACCGCCACAATGCGTTCGTTAACCACCCACTGTGACAGTTTATAGGCCCCGCTGCTGACGAAGTGCTCCGGTTTGGTCCACTTATCACCGAAACGGCCTACCAGGACTTTATCAATTGGCACCAGAGACGGGTGAGCCAGCATCGCCAGGAAAGCGGCGTTAGGTTGCGTGAGCGTCACTTCCAGCGTGGTGTCATTGATGGCTTTCACCCCCAGCGACTCGGGCGCTTTTTTGCCTTCTGCGATATCAGTGCCGTTGACGATACGCATACTGCCGGGATAGCTGGCATACGGAGAGGCGGTTTTCGGGTCGACCAGTCGCTGCCAGCTCCAGACAATATCTTCCGCTGTGATGGGGGTTCCATCGCTCCAGGTAATGCCCGGGCGCAGATGGAACGTCCAGACTGTGTTGTCTTTATTTTCCCATTTCTCCGCCAGGCGCGGCTGGATTTCACCTGCCGGAGAGACGCTGACCAGCCCGTCGAATAAATCGCTGATAATATTGAATTCGACATCGCTTTCAACTTTATGCGGGTCGAGCGAGGCGGGTTCACTGCCGTTGTTCCTGACCAGTTCCTGCTTATCTGCCAGCTGGGTTCCTGCCGGCACGTTAGCCGCCCAGGTTGCCGTGCTGGCGCACAGGATCCCTGCGGTTAACAAAGAGAGTGTAAAGTGCGTGCGTGTTTGTGGTTTCATTTCCTTCGCCTTATTGTCTGTTTTTATGACGATCCGGAAATAACTCTTAGCGGCCTTAGGGAAATAACGCAATATTTTTCAGTGACCTATAAGAGGTTGATCTGAATACGCCCTACAAACCGCACTTCATTCTGAGTACAAAGGCTTTGCCAGAATAAAAAACCAGCATAATCCCTAAGGGGCTGAGTAAAGATGGGTAAAACCACTTTGCGTCTGCCGCGCCGTTTCCTATTCTTTGCGCTAATTACATCTGTCATAAGAGAGTGACTCATGGATCGTATAATTACTTCTTCACGCGACCGCACATCGCTACTCAGCACCCATAAGGTGCTGCGCAATACCTATTTCATGCTCAGCCTGACGCTGGCGTTTTCGGCGATCACCGCAACGGCCAGCACCGTACTGATGCTGCCTTCTCCAGGCCTGATCCTGACGCTGGTGGGTATGTACGGTCTGATGTTCCTGACCTACAAAACCGCGGATAAACCGGTGGGGATTCTCTCCGCGTTCGCCTTTACCGGCTTCCTGGGCTACATTCTGGGGCCAATCCTGAATGCCTATCTGTCTGCCGGAATGGGCGACGTGATTGGTATGGCGCTGGGCGGTACCGCGCTGGTGTTCTTCTGCTGCTCGGCCTACGTGCTGACCACCCGTAAGGACATGTCCTTCCTTGGCGGTATGCTGATGGCGGGTATCGTGATTGTACTGGTCGGTATGCTGGCGAACATCTTCCTGCAATTGCCTGCGCTGCATCTGGCAATCAGCGCGGTGTTTATCCTGATTTCATCCGGCGCAATCCTGTATGAAACCAGCAACATCATTCACGGCGGTGAGACGAACTATATCCGCGCCACCGTGAGCCTGTATGTGTCGCTGTACAACATTTTTGTCAGCCTGCTGAGCATCCTGGGCTTCGCCAGCCGCGATTAACTCACCGTGCTGTGAACAGGGCCCCGCTTATGCGGGGCTTTGTTTTTTTGGTAGACTGAGGCGGTTTTTGACTAACGCGTGAATGAATATGTTGAGTTTTGAAGGCAAAGAGATCGAAACCGATAACGACGGTTATCTGAAAGAGAGCAGCCAGTGGAGCGAAGCGCTGGCGGAGAAAATTGCGGATAACGAAGGAATTACCCTCTCCCCGGAACACTGGGAAGTGGTGCGCTTCGTGCGAGAATTTTACCTTGAATTCAACACGTCGCCAGCTATCCGCATGCTGGTCAAAGCCATGGCGAATAAATTTGGCGAAGAGAAAGGCAACAGCCGTTATCTGTATCGCCTGTTTCCGAAAGGCCCGGCTAAACAGGCGACAAAAATCGCCGGCCTGCCAAAGCCGGTAAAATGCATTTAATAGCGAATACTGAAGTCAGCGTATTCCCGGCCGGGTTGATGCGGTTCCGTTAGCACCTTATCAACCCGCGCACTGCGCGGTCCGCCCGCTTTCAGCCACGCCACCAGCTTCTCTACCCGATCCGCCTCACCGCAGGCCACAACCTCCACGCTGCCATCATCCATGTTACGCGCATACCCCGTCAGCCCGAGCTGAAGGGCTTCGCGCTGGGTGCTGTAGCGGAATCCGACGCCCTGTACAAGGCCATGGACCCAGCATCTAACACAAATACAACCAGTATTTTTCATCACCTAACCTCACTCATTAGAGTTTTTAGTATAGGTAGTTTACTAACTCAGATTTGATTACAAAACCCACACATAATACTGTATATATAAACAGCATTATGTTAGTGTAATCATATTTGTAAAGTTGAAAAAGCTACTATATCATCGCTAAAGAGGAGGATGATTATGAAAATTTCAGAACAGTTCAATAAGTTAGGACTGTACATTGTTTCGTTGATCATGCTTTTTGTGTTTGTTTTGATACTAAGTGCCAAAGTACCATTCTGCTTTGGTAGTAATTGTTCTTTCATCGGTTTCAAAACTCTCATATCTTCGAATATAGTCCCTCTAATATGTGTTGCTCTTATATTATTAGGGGTATATTTTTTCGTTAGATTCAAAAACATAACAAAATATAACGGACTTGATTCTGTTAAAATTACTGAGTGCCAAAGTGAGAGCTATGAAAACTTAACATTTCTTGCGACATACATAGTTCCTTTTATTGGTTTTAGCTTCGATGATCCGCAAAAGAATTTCGCTTACTTTCTTCTTATAATTGTTATTGGCTTAATTTTCATTAAAACCGACAAGTATTATGCCAATCCAACGCTCGCACTTTTTGGTTACAAATTATACAAAGTGAGCATTACTCATGCATCAAATGGAGAAACTAAAAATCTAATAGCCATTACAACAGATAACTTAGTCGTGGGTGATTATGTTTATTACAGCTTTTTCGATGAACTATTCTTCATAGCAAGGAAAAACAATGAACTTAGTGGATTTAAGAAGTGAAGTCATCAATATAATTTCGAACATAACTGGTTCGCGTTTGATTTTTTTATTAGATGACGGGACTAACTACATACCCAAAATTTCCAAAGTAGATCCTACATCACTAAAAAGCATTACTACTGGTTTCGTAGAAAGATTAAAGAGTGAAGTCATTGACAATACGGATTTAACATTACCATTGCTTTCAAATATTGATGAGCGTAAAAACGCTTTATATCAATTTGATTACCAAAAACAGCCACAAGAGTTTGCAGCATTGGATTCAGCAGCAAAAATATCGCCAAACTCACAAGAATATTACATTCCCACTCCCTCTTTTGAAGATGTTAAAGCAATTGCCTTCATTATCTATGGCAATGGTAAAACAATATCGCTTTACAAGAACAAAACACCTCTGACTGTATTGAAAAATACATCTAACCTCGTAAATTTTGTAATGAATAAACAAGGAATCCTTGAAGAACTGACAGAAAATGTGTTTAAGTTAGATTTTAATTTTGACCTTTTCCTATTAGACGGTCAATATTATGTCAAGAATCATAGAACATTAGAAGTAGCAATGAAATTCCATGAAATAATATCAGAACAAGCAACCCTTGCAATTTCCTCACTGGCAGACTCAGGAATGATTGATGATATTAGCCATTTGCAAAAAAGTTCTTCTGAATTATCTTCTGCAAGAAAATTGGCAAAAATTGCAAAACACTCACCTGTTTTAGGGAAAATTGATTGCCCTTCTGTAATTAGCTTCGTTTCTAAACATAAAGTACTTTCAGGTGTTTTAAAATTAAATGAGAGTGGCGATAAATTTATCGTGAAAACGAAGGAAGCTCAAAAGCATTTTATTAAACTAATGAGTGATGATTATCTGGAGTCTGAACTGACAAAAATCCTATATGATAGTTTAGCAAAAGATGCTTTATGATTTTTATAATGAGGATGGAGGCATATTAACTCTATCCTCATTAATGATTTACAAAAAGTCCTTCCAAAATTATCATTCAAAATAAGAAATTAGATTGATTAATTACTTCACCTTCAACAACAGTGATAACATTATAACTCCTATTAACGTTATCAATTTCAAGGAAATATCCGTATTCGTAACCACATACATGCTCTGGGTGCGTTTCTCCATCAAATGACCATATATCATCATAACTTTTTTTCGTCATTGCCCGGAGTCTATTGATGTCACTATCTTTTTCATATTGCGGCCTTTCAATTTTCTTCATTTCGACTGCAATCAGATTATCTCTCTGTATAATTTCACCACGACTGTGAAGGATGAGGTCACAATTGATTCTAATTATTTGGTACTCATCATCCATTATCGTTTTTACAGCTCCATTTTGTTTCCTATTGTATTCAACATCAGCATAATATCCCTGTAAGCCAACTCGCTTCATTTCCAATTCGATATAAAGAGCTAAACGAGCACACAAATTTCTTTCGGCTACTCCATTGAGAATATTAACCCGCTCTTTCTGGAAAAAAGTTTGAACCGCATATCGCATAAGTACATCTAACATATATCCTCCAGCTTCAAAAGAAATTAATCGAAATTATAATTTGAAAGTTAATTTTCATACGAGCACGCAACCAATGTAATAACTTTTAATATACCGCATATGTAGCGATTTAGCATCCTTAATCGCTACATATCGCACATCCTCCTAAAGCCTGATTAAGCGTAGCGATCTGCCTTGATTTTTCATCGCTACACTCTATAATAAATCGCAACATACAAATCGATACAGTATAGAGATTTTGACATGGCACACATCGCTTATATTCGCGTATCCAGCTTGCAACAAAACAGCGAGCGACAATTAGCAGATACGGGGATCACCTTTGAAAAAGTATTCACTGAGAAAGTAAGTGCGAAAGATACCAATCGTGAAGCATTCTTAGCGATGATGGAGTACTTACGCGAAGGCGATACTTTGCATGTGCATGACATCAGCCGCCTTGCCCGTAATACAACCGACCTTCTCTCAACTGTAGATACTTTGACTAAACGGGGCGTCGCGATCCAGTTTCATCATGAAGGCATTAAGACGGGAGATAACTCACCTACTGGTAAAATGGTTCTAACTTTACTTTCGGGAATTTGCCAAATGGAACGTGAAATGATGCTGCTCAGGCAAAGAGAGGGTTACGAAGCAGCTAAGGCTGCTGGTCGTATTGCTGGACGTGGAAATGGTAGGCATATCCCGCGTAGTGAAATCCTCGCGGCATTGGCATCTGGCGGAAGTGTTCGCTCTGTAGCTGCTGACTTCGGTGTAAGTACCAACACTATTAGCCGAATCAAGAAAGAAATGAACTGTGCGGCATCTTAAGTTAAACAAATGATTTCTTTCACACAAACAGAAAAGACTTTGCATAACCTAATGCACAAATACTTTGATACTGGAACAGAAGATTACGTGATGTTTGGCGTTTTGCTGTGTGAATGGAGTGATGAAAGTACTTCAAGAATTATTAATAGCGGTTTTCCACCAGCCCTGACTCATCGATGGCAATAAAAAAGGTAGCCTACGCTACCTTTTAACATCAGCCACCAAGATTTGTACTATTCCTGAGTCGATAAAGATCTAATGTTTTATCGCGGATGATATTCATTTTGCTTTCAGCCGCAATCAAACTCCAGATAGTACCCTCTTCTTTTTGATAAAAAGCCTCAATTCCTTTATTATACGAATCTCTGTATTTTATCCATTGCCTTTGTGAATCTCTTAGGGCAGCACGCACATTTTCAGGCTGATCTTTCATTAGCAGTTTATATTGATTCCCAAGCTCAGTATCCCACGCTGTAGTAGCTTTAATATAGCAATTCTGTGAGTCAATGGTACTAACAGCATCCATCTTGCATTTTTGTAATGTGCTATCAATATTTTGCTTAAGTTCATCAGCAGAGGCCGATAAACACAATAGCAAACTTAAACTTATAACAATCGCTTTGAAATACATAATCCTGAATCCATTTCAATTATCAGTTTGTACTGTAACACGATGTTCTATCTCGTTAAGATGAGCTATACCACAATTTTCTAATTGAGAACGGGCAAATCTAATATCATTGCTGGTTCTCTGGATGTCAGGATCGGTTGTAGGACTCCTCCCCCCTGCAAATGGCGAAACACCCGACCGTGTTAAAGAATCAGAGGTTTCATTCCAGTACTCAATGGCTTGCTCAGATGCTGCATTAGCAGCCAACAGTCGATTGAATTCACGTGAGCATGACTTCTTTTGAACAGCAATGTAATCATCGACCCAAACACCATGTTGCTTGTAGATATTTTCAGCTACTAAGTACTTACCACTACTCTTGTCGAGACTATTAATCTTACTTTCGATGTAGTCTTTGTTATTTTTTTCTAATGTTGCAGCGGTGGCTTGTTTATCGGCTAATTTTATTGACTCATCTTGTTTAGCTTTAACCTTAATCCACTTTTCTCTGTTAAAGATCCCGGCACTCTTCGCTTCAGAGAATTGATCTTCGATCGTAAAGCCAAGATTCTTTCCTTGTACATTCATCATATATACATTAGCCTGCCCCGCTATTAATAATAAAATGACAATGATGATAGGTAGAAGAAAGTTATTAAAATACTTGGGAAGTTTTTGCATTAATGCGGGGTGGTTTTCTTGCATAGATGGAATAGCTATAATTGACCACCAAAATGAGATGATCATAACCATACTCCAAAATGCTAAAGTAACTAATGCAAGTAATACTGTAGCAAATGACATCCCTGGTTCATTGAATGTACTGAAATAACTATAAACCATAAACGCCATGATTAAGCTAAATCCCATATAAACAAAAAACTGTAGTTTCTTCATTTTTATTTTACCTTGTTATTTTAATACTCGCTTTATATTACCGAGAGAGTCAACTTCTACTCTGACAAGTTTTCTACATGCCCCCACGAACCTACACCTGTACCACTGCTTTTAATTCCGGTGTTTACTGTCGTAGTACTTCCGCAATGCGGGCAAACCACTGTGTATGTTGCGTATGCCACAATTTATTCCTCACTATTATTGTAACGTTCAGGCCAGATTTCTTCTCGAGTCACCCCGATATAATCTGCAATGATTTTTTCACCTTTCGGCCAATGCCTCTCAAGGGCGTTGTATAGCGTTCGTTCATGCAAGCCGTTGTCTCGGGACAACTTAGCCAACGAACTACCTTTTTTGCGTATAGCTGCAAGTACATCGGCCCGATGCCAGTTTCGAGTACTGGCATTTGATTCCTTTTTTTGAGATCCTTCTTGTTTATGATTCTTCATTATGATCACTCATTACTTAATCATGAATATGATTGATCAATAAAATGAACAAGTCAAATCGAATTAGGAATACAATTCCTTAAGTTGAATGGCGATAAAATGCACAATAAAAAGCAGAGTACTAAAGAGTTCAGTGAACGCTTAAAGCACGTCATAACAGCACTTGGAACAACGGGTAGAGAGTTCTCAAAACGTGCGGGTATTGGCTATAGTACTGTTCACAACTACATGCACGGTTCATCAAGCCCTACACTGGATAACTTGGTACTCTTGGCAAAAGCAGGCAATGTATCTATTGAGTGGCTGGCTACAGGCCAGCAATCGAGCATGAGCAGCACTGATTCAGATGTCATACATGTACCTTTTATTGATCATGCCGATGAAATGTTGAATCTTGATGCTCAACTGCTTGATGTGAAGGATTTACACTCTCTGTGTGCCATCAGGGTTAATACCGATGTAATGACCCCTACTTTTCTTACGGGTGCAGTGCTACTCATTGATACTAAAGATACAGAATTAACTGATAACAAACTTGTAGTATTAAAACAGAGCGGGAATTATTTGTTTAAGAGAGTACAGGTGCTCATGGATGGAGTACGCTTACTGAGTGATAATGACAATTACCCATCAATCACGGTCGCTTTTGAAGATATGAAAAGCATCAATGTTATTGGTACTGTAGTGATGATTATTAACAAAGTTAATTAGCACAATTAGTACTTCCACCAATCACCGTTAACAAACCTACCCAAGGTAGGGAAAGGTGGAAGTTCTCGCTATAGTACATAACCCAATTAATCAGGAGAACATAGCAAGAGGTCGCTATAAGCAGAGATCATCCCCTTCAATCCTAACGATATCTAACTGAATTGATACTTCCATTTAATGCTTTTTTTGACTGTCCCGCTTTACAAGCGAGCCAGGAATTTCATTCGATTGAATCTCACGGCGTTCGCTTCAACTCGAATATCAATTCATTGGATATTATTTTTTTTGATAAGACATTTATTAAGTACTGATTAGCTTTAACAGCATTACTCCTTGACGGGATTTCTTTAATACATTTCGATCCCCCACTGAGGGGGGAAGAAATTCAAGATATACAATTAGTTTGTATTTCTTGACGCTGATACTCATCAACATTTCATACAGCGAATTTTGAATACAGCTATATTGTACTCAAGCGGAAGCGGGTTGCCCTGTTTCTTCCTATCGCCATTCTCTGCAACGGTCGTAGTTCATCACTACTCTTCTTATAAAAGCTGTATGAATAACTCTTATAAGCGACTAAGTACTTCTCAAATTCTGGACGGATCTATATTGTATAAATTCGCCACAGAATCTATTAGAAGTAATAGACTCCCTTATACCATTTGGTAAGGATTGGCCTTATATGTCTATCAAGGGAATCTACGGGGTATTATCCGATTCCTTTATAGTGCCACATTGCCGTGACTCCTGCGTCTTCGTCTTTTGGGTCTGGAATTTACGCTCGGGAAAATTTGCACGGGTTTCATTTGCACTGCGTTCTGCTGAACAACTCATCTGCCATCTACTTTTCGATAGGATCAGGTTTTAATTTATTATACCAAGGATAATGACGCTCTTATCATTACCCCACGACTAACGGGTACACCAACAGGATTTTTAACTACCCTTATAGTATAGGACATAATTTAAGTTCATTTCATTTTTTATTCTCTCCCTATAAATATCTACCGATATTTATAGGTATGGAAAAGTATCTAACGTACCATCACTTAGCTGAAAAATAGTTTGAAAATGAATTATTGTTAAACTCTTTGTATAATTTATCGTATTGACCTTTAGAATGATGCAAAGTTATCAACACTTTTTTTAAATCATTATAATAAATAGCCGAATTAGTTGCCCCCCCTCTATAACTAAGCAGAAAATGTTTCGCCAAGTCATATGTTGCAGTTATTGAGCAATAGACTGATTCTTTAGACTTTATCAATTCTTCGATTGAATTACTTTGAAGTCTTGCAATAGGCCAACGTTTTAAATTATTATATTCCTGAAAATGCTTCTTCATACTATTACATTTAGCTAAATTATAATCTACTAAACGTTCGTAATCACTTATTACTGAATCATCAGTTTTTTTAGTACCACCTTTTACAGCAAAAATATAATCTTGTAACTCATATATTTTACTGAATGCATCATCAATTTCATCTTTTTCTTGATCGATTTTGGCGAGAAACTCAGCAGCCTTGTTGAAAGCAGTTGTATATGACAAATTTGAAAACCAACGCTTAGCCTGCAATGCAGCGTAAACCGCAGCTACTGCCATTGCAGTATTTGCTATGGCACTCATCCAATCGGTTATCATTTTTCCGCCATCATTAAACAAGGCTTTAATCAAAACTAAAGTACCAACAATGCATAAGGTACTTACCGAAAGGATTAGAATTTTATTAATTTTATTCACTTGTAATCCATCAATTTTGTAATTGAAATCTGTTTGTACTTAGGTACTCTATAATTCCCGTTCAATGCCATACATTTTCCAATGGATCTAAAGTACTTATAATTTTTTATCTCTGATCATTTCTGCTATTAATCTCCTCATTTCAAGAGAACATTGTTCGGTGTAAAGATCTACATCTTTGATATCAATTTTATTAATGCGGACATTTAACTCTGAAAGAAACTCATCTGATTGTACCAATTCAACCATAGCAGCAGTAAATTTACGTTTGTTAATCTCGTTAATTGAAGATGGTAAAATTGCCATTGTGGCAACTACTGAACCTTGCCATTGATCTTGAGTTATATTATCGACAGCTTCTTGAATCGTAGTACTATCAACATCTGATTCTTTGTTATCTTTCTTAGATTTGAATATATTTTGAAATAAATCTACGAATACATCTACAATCTGTTCCTTCTGCTTAGGAGTCAAAGACTTGAATAAGGAGAGTAATAGATTTAGGATCTGAAGTAATTCTGCTAACATTTTTATCCTTAAATTATTTTTATTAAGTAGTTATTTCACAAAATGGTAATTTTAATCGGATGTGTCTCTTCATTTGGTTTTAGTATAGTCAGATAATCAAAAATACTTTGCTTGTAACTCAAAATGAAAGTGATATATTCTATGGATTTATTATATTGGTCAATTACTGTAGGAAGAGTAGTTTTCATTATTTCAATGTGCTTTTGTCTGATGAATTCAATTTCACTCATCCGAATGCAATCTATATTTTGATAGTATGTTTTTAGACAACTATCAAACATTTCAATTTTTCTCATCAAATTCACATGACACCCTAAGTAAGGAACTGATGGGAAATATCCATATTTTGTTATAACATAGAACTTATAGTGAGTATTTTTAGCTAAGGTTTGTAGTTCAGAGTTTAAATCGGTGAAGCATTTAATAAAATCATCTAAAACTTCATCCTTTAAACAATGGTTAACACCATTCAACTTCGAGGATAAATTAACAACCTTGAAATGTAGTTGATTCATAATATCAGAAATTTTAATATATTGTACAGTGATCAAATCATCTACAATTTCATAGGCACGCTCTCTATTCTTATTCTCTATCCACTTATTGTAGGCAAGTAATGCAACTGCAAACGTAGCCACTGTACCTACCGCAGTCAATGCAGCCCACCAGTCAGCCGCTTTACCTAAATCTACCTTACTACCTTGTACGAGTACCATTACACCGATAAGTAAGAGAATCCCTACAATAATGAGCAGTAGTAAGTTAATTATTTTGAGTACACGATCCATAAATTGTCCGTTAACAATGCAAGTACTAACTATCCTACAACAACTCTCAAGTACTTAAAATCCCTTTTAGAATGATAATTCAACATGATCGTAAACCTAATCCTTGTCGAGTACATAAAGAAAGATAAAATGCTCTGTATCACGTATAATCGATATAGCATAAACAACTCAAATAAGTGTTTTAACGGCGTTAGAGTTATATTGACACATTTAGATGTTAAGCCGCAAGAGCAGCATTCCTTGCACGTAGTTATGGAGTCAACTAAGATACCAGCCTTTAGTTCAACAAAATAATTTATCCCCTGGCTATTAATGTTTCAACTGATAAATTAAAGTAATCTATTACTCAGCTAAAAGTTCATTTGTATTTTATTTTCATTAATAATTATCTTGGTCAAATTTAAAACACGTCATTAACAACCAAACATTACATTTCAAATTTTTGCAAGAACACAACACAGTTTTATACAGTTCATGTAATTTCAAATTTATTTAAATTGTCATCGAATTCATTTAATACTTGCTCAATGTTTTCCAGTGTTGATTTAACAATCAACGCCTCAATGTAATCAGGTACATGCTTAGTAGTAATATCACCTGTTTTAAAATTAACATCCATACAGGATGATTTTAGGCAAAGTTCACCTTTGTCTTCTATGTAGCTATATCCAATCAGACTACCATCTAAATTTAATGCAACACAATGCATAGCGTAGTCAGTATGATACTCAAATTTAATAATAAAGATCTTATTATCACTGCCATTATCCTGAATTATTTTTATTGATTTAATTACTTTCTTTAAAACACCATTAAATTTTTCGCGTAATTCAGCATTGTTATGATCACAAATTGATTCCAAATCTAAAATAAAATCTTCATCGCAGACATCGACAGTACGCATTAGCTCTGTTAATTCGTAACTAATTTTATCTCTTTCTTTAACCTTCTCGCGTCTTGCCTTGGTCAACGCCACAATTTCCGAGCTATTATCTGATGTATAAAGCAATGATTCTATTCCATTTATTTCAGCCGTAGCAACCGTCATCCTTTGTTGTAGCAAATTTATCATAGGCGTATTGTTTTTATTATTACCGTATATTGATTTAAAATCTATATTTTTAACATAATTGATTACTGCAAGCTCACACTCTTTATACCGAATCAAACTACTATTGCAGGTGCCCAATTTTGAACGTTTACCTAAACAACGCAAATAACTTCCCTTTTGGGTAAAATGGCCCACTAATGGTTCATTGCAAATACCACAACGTGCTACCCCGTTGAATAATGAAACTTGTTTTGATGAAGATCGTACTTCTTTTGTCACAGCATTAGCATCAATTCTTCGTTGTACTAATTCAAATAGATTTGCATCAATAACTTCAGGATAAATCTTTATCTCCCGTAATTTCCAATCCGCTATTGTCTCATCTTTTTTACGCTTTCCAGTCAACCAACCAATTAAACGCCTATCTCTGAGCATTACATTTATAAAATTTGTACTGAATGCCTTCTCATCATACTTACCACCGGCTTTATTTAAGTCGCGAACAATAGCGGTAACACCTTTACCGTTAGCGTAATCATTAAATATAGTCCTGATGCGTTCGACTTCTGATGTGTTTAGTCGATAATGATCTCCATCAAGAGCCAGCCAGTAAGGTACATTACGCTTTAGTGCTATGCCCTCATCAACGGCTTTGCGTTTTAGGTTTGCCCAGCTTTTGGTGATCAATCTCGATTTGCGTTTGCTTTTTTGATATGCCCTTTCAATGCTTGTAGATAACTGCGTCAGCTTGTGATCAAGTCTGTAGCTGAAAATTTGCTCCGTTTCGACTTCAATAATATCGATATTACGCTTGAGTAAGAATGTAAATTCATCAATTGCATCATATCCTTGTCTCCTGGAAAACCTATCAACGGACTCTATTAACAAACACCCTGATGTTATCTCCCCGTTGGCTACTCGACTTTTGAATTTTCCGAGTGACCCTTTTGTGAAGTTGTGACCTTTGTAGCCACTCAACCCTTCATCAGAATCAAGAATTTCATAGTTCTTCGGGTCTAACTGATAGCCAAGTTCCTTTGGTAGTTCTGCATTCTCAAGGAAGTCCATTAACGTATTGATTTGCCTGTCAATACCAAACCCATCGATCTGCTGTAATGTTGATACCCTTGTATAGATGTATGCCTTAGTCACTTACTTCACCTTAAAGTACTGGTTTGTATCAATGTTAGCATTTGTACCCAGGCAATGGTGCAAACATTTGACATCATCCTTCTCCTTATCCGACTGGCGCGTTGCATTTCCTCACTGAAGTCGGGAAAATGGCGGCCATTTCATTGGAATCGACAGAATAGCAAATTATGAGTGTACGTTTAGTGTTAGCCAAAGGGCGCGAGAAGTCATTACTGCGCCGTCATCCCTGGGTCTTTTCCGGCGCGGTTGCCCGCATGGAAGGTAAAGCCAGCCTCGGTGAAACCATCGATATTGTTGACCATCAGGGGAAATGGTTAGCACGCGGCGCATACTCGCCTGCATCTCAGATCCGCGCGCGCGTCTGGACGTTCAATAAAGAAGAAGCCATCGATATCGACTTCTTTGTCCGTCGTCTGCAACAGGCGCAGCAGTGGCGTGAGTGGCTGGCAAAGCGTGACGGGCTGGACAGCTATCGTCTGATTGCCGGAGAGTCCGACGGGCTGCCGGGCGTGACCATCGACCGCTTCGGCAATTTCCTGGTGTTGCAGCTGCTGAGCGCCGGGGCGGAATACCAGCGTGCCGCGCTGATTAGCGCCCTGCAAACCCTGTTCCCGGAATGTGCCATTTACGACCGCAGCGACGTGGCGGTACGTAAAAAAGAGGGCATGGAGCTGACGCAAGGCCCGGTCACCGGCGAACTGCCGCCTGCCCTGCTGCCTATTGAAGAGCATGGCATGAAGCTGCTGGTGGATATCCAGGGCGGCCATAAGACCGGTTATTACCTCGACCAGCGTGACAGCCGTCTGGCAACGCGCCAGTACGTTGCCGATAGGCGCGTGCTGAACTGCTTCTCTTATACCGGCGGCTTTGCGGTCTCTGCCCTGATGGGCGGCTGTGCCCAGGTTGTGAGCGTCGACACCTCACAGGAAGCGCTGGACGTGGCGAAACAGAACGTTGAGCTGAACAAGCTGGATCTGAGCAAAGCGGAGTTTGTGCGCGACGACGTGTTCAAACTGCTGCGTAAATACCGCGACCAGGGCGAGAAATTTGACGTTATCGTGATGGACCCACCGAAGTTTGTAGAAAATAAAAGCCAGCTGATGGGCGCTTGCCGTGGCTATAAAGACATTAACATGCTGGCGATCCAGCTGCTGAACCCGGGCGGCGTACTGCTGACGTTCTCCTGCTCTGGCCTGATGACGACAGATTTATTCCAAAAAATCATCGCCGATGCCGCAATAGATGCGAGTCGTGATGTACAATTTATAGAGCAGTTCCGTCAGGCCGCCGATCACCCGGTGATCGCTACCTACCCGGAAGGGCTGTATCTGAAAGGGTTTGCCTGTCGCGTCATGTAACTTGAAAAGAGAAATATTGCCCGCACATAGTGTGTATGTAATGTTTCCCGGGAGGTGACTATGATTGCCAGCAAATTCGGTATCGGCCAGCAGGTCCGCCACACCTTGCTTGGATATTTGGGTGTGGTCGTGGATATCGACCCGGAGTATTCCCTTGATGAACCGTCAGCAGACGATCTGGCCGTTGACGCAGAGCTTCGCGCCGCGCCCTGGTATCATGTGGTTATGGAGGGCGACGATGGTCAGCCTGTCCATACCTATCTTGCCGAAGCGCAGCTGAGTGGTGAACTACAGGATGAGCATCCGGAACAACCCACTATGGACGAGCTTGCTCAGACCATCCGCAAACAGTTACAGGCACCAAGACTGCGTAACTAAAGGTGTAAAAAAGCCCGTCAAACGGGCTTTTTTTATTTTGCCAGCCCCAGACGGGGAATATCGATTGCCGGACAGCGATCCATCACCACTTTCAGCCCGGCATCGCGTGCCAGCACGGCCGCCTGCTCATTAATCACGCCCAGTTGCATCCACAGCGTTTTCGCGCCAATGGCGATCGCTTCCTGCGCCACGCCCCAGGCCGCTTCTGAATTACGAAAAACGTCCACCATATCCACCTTTTCCGGCACGTCCGCGAGCGTCGCATAACCCTGCTGACCCAGCAGCGTTTTCCCCGCCACCTTCGGCGAGACCGGGATCACGTGATATCCCTGGTCCAGAAGGTATTTCATGACCCGATAGCTTGGGCGATCCGGTTTATCGCTCGCGCCGACCAGCGCGATAGTGCGCGTGGTCGTCAGAATCTCGACAATGTCGTTCTCTTTCATGCTGTTCCTCCTGGTTTTTTTCAAAGTGTACGTCAAAGCGAACATCTCAACCACGCATCCCATACAGAAGTATGAGGGCAAAACGACAGAATATGTCTATATGTTAGTAAACGTGTTTATAGAAAAATTTTGATACATTCTTACCGGGTAGTTTGTCTACAGGAGTCTGCTATGAAAACCGGCATTGCCTGGGCTGTGGTTGCGTTAATCATGCCGGTTTGTGTTTTCGCAACTACTCTCAGACTCACAACCGACATTGACCTGCTGGTGCTGGACGGGAAAAAAGTCTCCAGTTCCCTGCTACGGGGCGCAGACAGCATCGAGCTGGATAACGGCCCGCATCAGCTGGTTTTTCGGGTGGAAAAGACCATTCGCTTCGCCGACAACGAACAGCAGGTGTACATTTCGCCTCCGCTGGTGGTCAGCTTTAATACCCAGCGTATCAGCCAGGTCAATTTTCGTCTCCCGCGCCTTGAGACAGAAAAGGAGTCACTGGCATTTGATGCCTCGCCGCGCATTGAACTGGTGGACGGGGATTCCATGCCCATCCCGGTAAAGCTGGATATTCTGGCGCTGACAAAAAGGCCAAAGGGAACTGACTATGAAGCGGGCACCGAGACCTACAACAGGGCCAGCAGGCGCGCCTCGCTGCCCCAGTTCGCCACCATGATGGCGGATGACAGTACCCTGCTTTCGGGCGTATCGGAGCTGGATGTACTCCCCCCTCAGTCGCAGACCCTTACTGAGCAACGTCTCAAGTTCTGGTTCCAGAATGCCGATCCGGACACGCGCGCCCGTTTTCTGCAATGGGCAAAACAACAACCTTCGTCGTAAGCCACATTTTTTTGTCCTTTCTCTTGCAGCATCAGTCAGTTCCCGTCATCGTGTAGCGAGGTAACCTCACGGATAAGATTATGGAACTGACAACACGCACACTTCCGGCGCGCAAGCACATTGCTCTGGTTGCGCACGATCACTGTAAACAAATGCTGCTTAACTGGGTTCGTCGCCATCAGCCTCTTTTACAGCATCATGCCCTTTCTGCTACGGGAACAACCGGCAACCTGATCCACCGCGAAACCGGTCTGGAAGTGAATGCCATGCTGAGCGGCCCGATGGGGGGTGACCAGCAGGTAGGCGCTCAGATTTCAGAAGGTAAAATTGACGTTCTGATTTTCTTCTGGGATCCGCTGAACGCGGTTCCGCATGATCCGGACGTTAAAGCGCTGCTGCGTCTGGCGACGGTGTGGAACATTCCGGTAGCCACCAATCTTTCAACGGCAGATTTCATCATTGAATCGCCGCAGTTTAACGATCCGGTGGAGATTTTGATCCCGGATTATCAGCGTTATCTTGCGGAGAGACTGAAGTAGTTTTTTGCCCGGTGGCGCTGCGCTTACCGGGCCTACAGAATTTGCCCGGCGCGTTACGGCTTTCTCGCCACCGGCACGTCAATACTTTTCAAAATATCGACAAACACCGACGGCTCCTCTTTGTTGAACAAGAGCCACACGCGATGGCGCGCGCGGGTTATCGCCACGTACAGTAAACGCCGCTCCTCTGCATCCGGGAAATCTTCCGGAACAGGTAATAACGCCTCTTCCATCACGGATTCCCGCGCCGGCGCCGGGAAACCGTCGCTCCCCTCTTTTAGCCCCACCACAATCACGTAGTCGGCCTGCTGCCCTTTACTGGCATGAATGGTCATGAAATCGAGCTGTAGTTTTGGCCAGCGCGTCGCCGCTTTTTCCAGCGCCGTCGGCTTGAGGTGGTGGTAACGCGCCAGCACCAGAATTCGTTCATCCGGTTTCGCATAGCCGCTCAGTTTATCCAGCAGCGGTTCCAGCTGATCGTCCGCCAGCAGCGTGACGGCCTTTTTATCCCCAGACCTCAGGCTGTTAAGCGGTTTCGACAGCTGATGCGGGTTCTGCTGAATAAAACGGTTGGCTATTTCGCCAATCCGCGCGTTGAAGCGGTAGGTGGTGTCCAGATCGCTGCGATCGCCTTCCCCAAAATAGTGGTGGAAGGCTGTCGTGAGGGATAGTTGCGCCCCGCTGAAACGGTAGATAGCCTGCCAGTCATCGCCCACGGCAAACAGCGACGTGTGTTTATTCTGCGCCCGCAGCGCCGAAAGCAGCGCAGCGCGCTGCGGCGAGATATCCTGAAACTCATCCACCAGAATGTGTTTCCACGGGCTGACGAAGCGCCCTTTCTCCAGAATGATAATGGCCTGATGGATCAGCCCCGAAAAATCGACCGCGTTTTCGTCTTTCAGCGCGGTTTTCCACGCTTTCAGCATCGGCGCCATCAGCTTAACCCGCTTAGAAAACACAGCGCGGATCGCTTCCGGTGCGCTTTCTATCATCTCCGTCTGAGAGCCGCCGTGCATGCGCATCAGGCTTACCCACCGGTCGAGACGAGAGGCCAGCCGGCGCGCCAGCTTTTCATCCTGCCAGAAGCTGCCCTCCGGCACCTCCCAGTTGAGTTCCTCTTCAAGCCACTGACGCCAGCCTTTCGCCTGCGCCTTTTTTTCACTGCACTGCTGACGCCATGCCTTGATAAACAGCGTCTGGCGAGCCTGAGCGTCGTTCTCCAGCTTGCTGACAACAGGGACTTTTTTGCTGCCCTGTTGAATGATGTGTAAAGCGAGGGAGTGGAACGTGCGCGCCGAGATATCCTGGGTATGCAAACGCGCCTGAATGCGCTCATCCATCTCCTGCGCCGCCTTGCGACCAAAGGCCAGCAGCAAAATCTGGTCGGCAACCGCCTCGCCCGTTGTCAGAAGCCAGCCCGCGCGTGCCACCAGCACCGACGTTTTGCCGCTCCCGGCGCCTGCCAGCACTAAAAGAGACTGCTCGCCATTCACCACGGCGCGCGCCTGGGCAGGATTGAGGGGCGATGATTCCACCGTACTGAAAAAATCGGCATATTGCGTAAGCATCGCCTCAGTCCAGGCCTGGTTATGCGCCAGACGGCTTTTCTCGATATCGTTCAGCCAGGCCTGACACTTCCGCCACGCGTCGCGGCAGTTATCAAATTCCTCAAGCCGCGCCACCGGTAAAGGCAATGCCGTCAGCGCCTGGGCAATTTTTTGCTGAAGCCCGGCGGTTTGCTGGCGCGTCAGCCACTTCTGCTGCGTATTGCTTAGCGCGATATCGTCCAGCACCTGTTGCAGCACCTGTGCGGCTATCATGCTCATTTCCTGGCTCCACTGTTGCCAGCGCGTATTCAGATGGTAGTGGAAGCGTTGGGTTTCCGCCCACTCGGTCCCGTGAAGCCGCACCACTTTGTCTGACGGCAAGACGAACTCCAGCTCCCCCCATACCAGCCCTCGTTTACAATGAATGGCCAGTAGCTGATTAAACGGAATAAGGTATTCGTGGCGTTCCCCGGAGACTTTCACTCCCGCATTGAGAAGGACAACCTTGTCGTAAGGGTGCTGCGCCAGGCGTTTGCCCATTGAAGTTGCTTTCAGTTCCATATCCTGCCGGATCCACGAGGTCATAATTTGTCAGACAGTTTAACTGCCAGTTTTAAGGTGCTCCAGCCCAAAAAAACGTTACAATCACCGGGCGTTAATCATATCGAAGGAAATGAGGGTTTATGCGTACCGTTCTGAATGTGTTGAATTTTGTCCTTGGCGGTTTTGCCACCACCCTTTCCTGGCTTTTTGCCACCCTGGTGAGCATTGTGCTCATCTTCACCCTTCCGCTGACGCGCTCCTGCTGGGAAATCACCAAACTGTCCCTCGTTCCTTATGGAAATGAAGCCGTGCACGTGGATGAGCTGGAGCCGGAAAGAAAAAATGCCCTGATGAATACCGGCGGCACGCTGCTGAATATTTTATGGCTGATCTTCTTTGGCTGGTGGCTGTGTCTGATGCATATTTTCGCCGGCATCGCCCAGTGCATTACGATTATTGGCATTCCGGTTGGCATCGCTAATTTCAAAATTGCCACCATCGCCCTGTGGCCGGTAGGACGCCGAGTTGTCCCGGTCGAAGTCGCGCAAGCCGCGCGTGAAGCCAATGCCCGTCGTCGTTTTCAGTAATAAGGACTGGCCGCTCTCATGCTAAGCCCCCTGCTTCGTCGCTATACATGGAACAGTAACTGGCTGTATAACGTCAGGATTTTTATCGCCCTCTGCGGCACCGTCGCTCTGCCGTGGTGGCTGAATGATGTGAAGCTCACCATCCCCCTCACGCTTGGGGTGGTGGCCGGTGCGCTGGCGGATCTCGACGACCGCCTGGCCGGTCGTTTGCGTAATCTGGTCATCACGCTGGTCTGCTTCTTTATTGCTTCCGCCTCCGTTGAGCTGCTTTTCCCGTGGCCCTGGCTGTTTGCCTTAGGGCTGACGGTGTCCACCAGCGGCTTCATTTTGCTCGGCGGCCTCGGGCAACGCTACGCCACTATCGCGTTTGGCGCCCTGCTGATTGCCATTTACACCATGCTGGGCGTCTCTCTTTACGAGCAGTGGTATCAGCAACCGGTCCTGCTGCTGTTGGGTGCTATCTGGTATAACCTGCTGACCTTAACCGGGCATCTTATTTTTCCGGTTCGTGCCTTACAGGACAACATTGCCCGCAGTTACGAACAGCTGGCCCACTATCTGGAGCTGAAATCCCGGCTGTTTGATCCGGATATTGAAGAGGACAGTCAGGCGCCCCTGTACGATCTGGCGCTGGCAAATGGCCAGCTGGTCGCCACGCTGAATCAGACCAAAGCGTCTCTGCTCACCCGTCTGCGCGGCGATCGCGGTCAGCGCGGTACACGGCGCACACTGCACTACTATTTTGTCGCCCAGGATATTCACGAGCGCGCCAGCTCCTCGCATGTGCAGTACGCTGACCTGCGCGAGAAATTCCGCTATAGCGACGTGATGTTCCGTTTCCAGCGCCTGCTGTCGATGCAGTCTCAGGCCTGCCAGCAACTTGCGCGCTCAATACTGCTGCGCACGCCCTATCAGCACGATCCGCGCTTTGAACGCGCATTCAGCCACCTGGATGCGGCGCTCGATCGCGTTCAGGCCAGTGGGACATCACCGGAACAGTTCAAAGCCCTGGGATTCCTGCTCAACAACCTGAGAGCCATTGATGCTCAGCTCGCCACCATTGAGTCTGAACAGGCGATGGCGATGCCGGGCAATGACGCTGACAACCAGCTTGCCGACGACAGTCTCAACGGTTTCAGCGATATGTGGCTGCGCCTGAGCCGTCATTTTACGCCGGAATCCGCCCTCTTTCGCCATGCGGTAAGGATGTCGCTGGTACTGTGCGTCGGCTACGCGTTTATCCAGATAACAGGATTGCACCACGGCTACTGGATCCTGTTGACCAGCCTGTTTGTCTGCCAGCCGAACTATAACGCTACCCGCCATCGGCTCGCGCTGCGTATTGTCGGGACATTAGTCGGGGTCGCCATCGGGCTGCCGGTGCTCTACTTTGTGCCATCCGTAGAAGGGCAACTGATCCTGATTGTGATTACCGGTGTACTGTTCTTCGCTTTCCGCAATGTGCAGTATGCCCACGCCACGATGTTCATCACGCTGCTGGTGCTGCTCTGCTTCAATCTGCTGGGTGAAGGCTTTGAGGTGGCCCTCCCCCGTGTGATTGACACGCTAATCGGCTGCGCCATCGCCTGGGCGGCGGTGAGTTTTATCTGGCCTGACTGGCGTTTCCGAAATTTACCGCGAGTGTCCGACAGAGCAATGAACGCCAACTGCCGCTACCTGGATGCTATTCTTGAGCAATACCATCAGGGTCGCGATAACCGTCTGGCCTATCGGATTGCCCGTCGCGATGCGCATAACACTGACGCAGAGCTGGCTTCCGTTGTCTCGAATATGTCAACTGAGCCGCGCGCTACGGCAGAAATCCGTGAGACAGCCTTCCGCCTGCTGTGTCTGAACCACACGTTCACCAGCTATATCTCTACCCTTGGCGCCCACCGAGAGAAACTGACGAATCCGGACATCCTGGCGCTGCTGGACGACGCCGTTTGCTACGTTGATGATGCGCTTCATCATCAACCTGCGGATGAGCCACGGGTTCACCAGGCACTGGATGAACTGGTGCAACGTATCGCACACCTTGATCCAGGCACCGACAACAAAGCTCCACTGGTCCTTCAGCAAATTGGCCTGCTTATCGCTTTGCTGCCGGAAATTTGTCGGCTGCGACAGCAGATCGCTACCTGGCGGAATGATGGCCCTGCGACTCAGGCAGCGCATTAAACCACTCCGTAAGCTCCCGGCGAATATCCGCCGGGAGTGCCGCTTCATGTAACCCTTCAATCGCGCCTTCAAGCGCGAACAATACCCGGATACTCAGCGCTTTATTCTTAGAGCGCATTTTCAGCCAGCTCGTCTTCGCCCCCAACTGTCGTAGCGTCTCTTCATTGGTAATGCCCGCCTCCATAAGCAGGACCTCAATCTGAAAGGTCAGGTTCGGCAGATCTTTAAGCCGGTTACGCTGATGGCGCTGGTAGCGCTCTTTCCTGGCGGCATCGAGCGCAAACGAGGAGAGCTGAAGCAGTTTTTCCCTGTTTTGCCACAGACCTTCGTCCACACGGTAGTAATTAAGCAGCACTGGGCGTCCTCGTTTCATCAGGGTCAGAAAAGAGGAAGCGTTTTTTACACAGTATTTTGCACTTTGCTCACAGGCGCGAAGGTACAGCTCGCCGTCAGACACCATCGCGAACACCGCTTCATCCACGGCCAGGGTATAACCGCCAAACAGGGCGCGATGATGAATTTCGCCCAGCGGAGAGAGGTATTCTTGAGATTGATAAATCCGCTCATAAGATATATTTTTCATGATAATTCCATTAAAAATCATAAAGTAACCACGATATTTCTTACTAACGGATCCGTTAGCAGGAAAATAGGCAACTTATTGCCGTTGGGCAAGATGATTTTTTCATGTTCACCAGGAATGGATGAAATTTGCGAGTCGCTTTCCGAAAATGAGGTTGATCTTTATGCATACAGGGGTTACTGTATATCCATACAGTAACTACAGGGCTGGAATGATTATGTACACTTCAGGCTATGCAAATCACTTAACACCTTCTACTTCTGCCGCAGGCAATGCTGCGCAGAATTCTATCGGGCGTGAATGGACAGGGCTTATCAGTGAAGTGGTTTACCGTGAAGACCAGCCGCTGTTGACACAACTCTTACTCCTGCCGCTTTTGCAGCAGCTCGGGCAACAGTCTCGCTGGCAGCTCTGGCTGACGCCACAGCAAAAATTAAGTCGCGAATGGGTTCAGTCGGCTGGGCTGCCGTTAGCGAAGGTGATGCAGATTAATCAACTCTCCCCTTGCGATACGGTCGAGTCGATGGTCCGGGCATTACGTACCGGGAACTATAGCGTCGTGATTGGGTGGTTGCCTGAGGATCTGTCGCAAGAGGAACATTTGCGTCTGACTGAAGCGGCTGAAGAAGGTAACGCGATGGGTTTCATCATGCGGCCAGTTCGTGGAGATTCCTATCGCAGAGGACAACATCCCGGGCTAAAAATTCACTCAAATGTGTACCATTGAGTGATTTTAAGAGTTTTCCTGGAATTTTTTTCGACCGCAGTATGCAAAAAAAGTTCAACGCGCCAAAACTGCGGCAAGGCTTGTCTGACGCGGTTCTCGTTAATTTTACTGCACAAAATTCGTTCAAAAATTGTTAAATATTAGGTATACGGAACTTTTTTTTTCATATGCCTGACGGACTTCACACTTGTAAGTTTTCAGCTACGTTGTAGACTTTACATCGCCAGGGGTGCTCGGCCTAAGCCGAAGATATCGGTAGGTTTATATTTGACCACGCCCCCCGGTGAAGGATTTAACCGTGATTCCTCCGATGGAGATATTCATGGCAAATTTTGGATGATAACGAGGCGCAAAAAATGAAAAAGACAGCTATCGCGATTGCAGTGGCACTGGCTGGCTTCGCTACCGTAGCGCAGGCCGCTCCGAAAGATAATACCTGGTATGCAGGTGGTAAACTGGGCTGGTCTCAGTTCCATGACACCGGTTGGTACAACAGCAGCCTGAACAACGATGGCCCTACTCACGAGAGCCAGCTGGGTGCAGGTGCGTTCGGTGGCTATCAGGTTAACCCGTATGTTGGCTTTGAAATGGGTTACGACTGGTTAGGTCGTATGCCTTACAAAGGCGACAACGTAAATGGCGCTTTCAAAGCTCAAGGCGTACAGCTGACCGCTAAACTGGGTTACCCAGTAACTGACGATCTGGACGTGTACACCCGTCTGGGCGGCATGGTATGGCGTGCAGACTCCAGCAACAGCATCGCTGGTGACGACCACGACACGGGTGTTTCCCCAGTATTCGCTGGTGGCGTTGAGTGGGCAATGACCCGTGACATCGCTACCCGTCTGGAATACCAGTGGGTTAACAACATCGGTGACGGTGCTACCGTTGGCGTTCGTCCAGACAACGGCATGCTGAGCGTTGGTGTTTCTTACCGTTTCGGTCAGCAGGAAGATGCGCCAGTCGTAGCTCCAGCTCCGGCTCCAGCGCCAGAAGTACAGACCAAGCACTTCACTCTGAAGTCTGACGTTCTGTTCAACTTCAACAAAGCTACCCTGAAACCAGAAGGTCAGCAGGCACTGGATCAGCTGTACACCCAGCTGAGCAACCTGGATCCTAAAGACGGTTCTGTAGTGGTTCTGGGCTTCACCGACCGTATCGGTTCTGACGCTTACAACCAGGGTCTGTCTGAGAAACGTGCTCAGTCTGTAGTTGATTACCTGGTATCTAAAGGTATCCCAGCTAACAAGATCTCCCCACGTGGTATGGGCGAATCTAACCCAGTTACCGGTTCTACCTGTGACAACGTGAAACCACGCGCTGCACTGATCGACTGCCTGGCACCAGATCGTCGCGTAGAGATCGAAGTTAAAGGTATCAAAGACGTTGTAACTCAGCCTGCGGCATAAGTTATCGTCTTATAAAAAAACCCCGCCATGCGGGGTTTTTTATTATCTGAAGAAAAGCAAAACGCTTATTTTTTACCTAACAGTGCCTGTAGATCGTTCTTCAGCGTCGACATCTGGCTGGCATACTTCTCTTTGTGCTCGGCATCTTCAATCAGCTGCACCACCGTTTCCGACAGGGTTTTCCCGCGCCGTTGCGCAAGCCCGGCCAGACGCTGCCAGACCATAAACTCCAGGTCGATGGATTTCTTACGGGTGTGCTGATGCTCGGCATTGAAATGCCGTTTACGACGAGCACGGATAGTTTGCTTCATCCGGTTTAACAGGGCCGGATTAATGTGTTTCTCAATCCAGCCGTTGACCAGTACCGGTTCGTTTTCGAGGGTCAGCAACATATCCACAGCTTCTTGCGCCGCGCTGGCTTCGATGTAGCAGGTGATCAGCTCCCCTTCACGGTGCTTTTTGACCAGGTACTTCCATTTCCAGCCGCTTTCGAGGTTTTCCAGTTGTTGATATTTCATTGCGATCTCAGTGTTACCGTGTAACTCTGTTCAGAATATCAGTTTTTTGGCAATCTGCTGAAAAGAAATCATATCCTGTGAAACGCCGCAGGCGATCCGCATGACGAAAACCCGAATCCTGATTGGGCAGAGTGCGCCGCTTACGGTATACTCCACGGTTTTACTTCTGACTAAAAAACATCAACTTTGACCATTACGAAACTTGCATGGCGTGACCTGGTTCCGGATACCGAGAGCTATCAGGAGCTGTTTGCACAGCCAGACCTCACAAAAGAACACGAATTCATACTTAGCGATACACAACCGCGTTTGCATTACGCGCTGGAGCAGATGTCATCCCCATGGGCTACATCTCCTTTCATGCTGCTCAAAGCCCCGGAAGAAGCCGAGTATCTGACGCTTCTCGGTGATGCCATGCGCCAGTTGCAGCCAAAAACGAATGCCGTTTTTGGTGGCCAGTATCATATTGCCGGACGTGACGTGACGTACGAACCTGCCACGCAGGCAGACGGACAGTTCGCTGCAAAAGGCGAGGTGATCACCGCCAACTGGGTGGAAGCAGAACAGCTGTTCGGCTGCCTTCGTCAGTTCAATGGCGATGTGTCACTGCAACCGGGGCTGGTACACCGCGCGAATGGCGGCGTGTTGCTCATCTCCCTTCGCACCCTGCTTGCGCAGCCTCTGCTGTGGATGCGCCTGAAAACGGTGGTGACGCAGCAACGTTTTGACTGGGTAGGCTACGACGATTCGCGTCCGCTGCCTGTATCCATTCCGTCTATGCCGCTGTCGCTGACCGTCGTGCTGACGGGCGACCGTGAATCTCTGGCTGATTTCCAGGAAATGGAGCCAGAACTCGCGGAGCAGGCTGTCTATAGCGAATTTGAAGATAATATTCAGATCGCCGATGCCGATGACATGGCGCAGTGGTGTCAGTGGGTTATGGCCGTGGCGGAACGTTTCGCACTGCCCTCGCCTGCCGAGGATGCGTGGCCGGGCTTAATCCGCGAGGCCGTACGCTACACTGGCGATCAGGAAACCCTGCCGCTCTGCCCGCTCTGGATCGGTAAACAGCTGCGTGAAGTGGGGGTTATCAGCGGTAACGGTCCGTTTACCGGTGAGCAGCTTAGCCAGATGCTGGCCCAGCGTGAATGGCGTGAAGGTTATCTTGCTGACCGTATGCAGGATGAAATTCTGCTGGAACAGATTCTGGTGGAGACCGAAGGCGAACGTATCGGGCAAATCAACGCCTTGTCCGTCATCGAGTTCCCCGGACACCCGCGCGCCTTTGGTGAGCCTTCCCGTATCAGCTGTGTCGTACACATTGGTGACGGCGAATTTACCGATATCGAACGCAAGGCCGAACTGGGCGGAAACATTCATGCCAAAGGCATGATGATCATGCAGGCGTTCCTGATGTCTGAACTTCAGCTCGAGCAGCAGATCCCCTTCTCTGCCTCGTTGACCTTTGAGCAGTCCTACAGCGAAGTCGACGGCGACAGCGCCTCAATGGCGGAGCTGTGTGCCGTGATCAGCGCGCTTGCAGACGTGCCGATTAACCAGAATATTGCGATTACCGGGTCCGTGGATCAGTTTGGCCGTGCCCAACCGGTGGGCGGACTGAATGAGAAAATCGAAGGCTTCTTCGCAATCTGCCAGCAGCGCGGTTTAAACGGCAAACAGGGCGTGATTATTCCGGCACCTAACGCTCGCCATTTGAGCCTGAGCCAGGCGATTCTGGATGCGGTAGAGCAGGAACAATTCACCGTCTGGGCCATCGAAGGGGTTGAGGATGCACTACCCTTACTGACAAACCTGGTCTGGGACGGCGAAGGCCAGACAACCCTGATGCAGACCATTCAGGAACGTATAGCTCAGGCGACACAGCAGGATGCTCGTCATCGTTATCCGTGGCCGTTACGCTGGTTAAGTTGGTTTAGTGCGAACTGATCGGACTTGTTCAGCGTACACGTGTTAGCTATCCTGCGTCCTTCACTAAAATAAGGCTTACTGAGAACATGGTAGATAAACGCGAATCCTATACTAAAGAAGACCTTCTTGCCTCTGGTCGCGGTGAACTGTTTGGCGCGAAAGGCCCGCAGTTACCAGCCCCAAATATGCTGATGATGGACCGTGTCGTGAAAATGACCGAAACCGGCGGCAACTTTGATAAGGGTTACGTAGAAGCAGAACTCGATATCAACCCGGACCTGTGGTTCTTCGGTTGCCACTTTATTGGCGATCCGGTAATGCCTGGCTGCCTGGGCCTCGATGCCATGTGGCAGCTGGTTGGCTTCTATCTGGGCTGGCTTGGCGGTGAAGGCAAAGGCCGTGCGCTGGGCGTAGGCGAAGTGAAATTCACCGGTCAGGTTCTGCCTACCGCGAAGAAAGTCACCTACCGTATCCATTTCAAACGCATCGTTAACCGCCGCCTGATTATGGGCCTGGCGGACGGTGAAGTGCTGGTAGATGGTCGCCTGATCTATACCGCGAACGACCTGAAAGTGGGTCTGTTCCAGGATACCTCCGCTTTCTGATAACGGCTTTTAGCCCCATCCAGAAAGGCGAAACCTCCGCATTGCGGAGGTTTCTTTTTAAAGAGACGGTATCAAGCAAGTACTGCCCTGTCTCCGATGGCTTCTCGCCAGCCCCCTAGCCATTGGGACCTTTGATTCAGGGCCTGATAGGGACACATTTCTTTTGAACGTCCGGCGATGCCAGCCTGATAACCACGTTGATGAGCCCTTTCCAGGCGATCTCGTTTCTGTCTCTTCATGCCTCGTTTCCCTCATTCTTTTGTCTGGTGGAAAGAAAACAGTGGTTGCAATATGTGCAAGCACAGTTAACGAATACCCCGAATCGACGTCAGCGTCAACGTTCAAAATTCATACGGGTGTCATATTTGTGAGCTACATGGAAGATCGTTTGTACAAAAAATGTGACGCGGGACAAGTAACAACCTGAACGCAAAACAAAAAAAAGCCGCAATCAGCAAGAAGCTGAGTGCGGCTTTCGTCGATGAATTTTACTTATGGCAGGCGGGAAATCTCTCTTGCGATAGCAGCCGACTCCTGTGACCACCCCTGCGCAAGCACTTTCACCATTTCGTCATAACCATCTTTCTGCTGCTTCAGTTCCAGATGGAAAGGACGCTTAATCAGCTGGCCCTGATGATTCAAGAGCCACTCCCCGCTGATAACAACAGCACCATCATAGCGGCCATGGAATCCCGTCACGTTAACATTCAGAGTGTCCTGATCGCTTCCCAGAGGCTGCGAGGCAACGACCCAACCGGGGAGCTGGCTGCTCAGATTCGCCACCAGCGTATTGCGTAGCTGTTGATCCAGCGGGCTGGCCCACAGGTTATTGTTGGCGATAACGTACTGCACATCGCTGGTCTGGTAGACCACCCCGTTGCCCGCCAGATAATCTGGCACGGCAACCTGTTCAACCCACAGCAGACGGCTGCCGTGCGAGGTGCTGCTCTGCGCACCGGACTGGGCGCTTAACGGCAGCTGGTAGTAGCTTTTGTTATCGCTTCCAGAGCTACAGGCCGTTAATACCAGTGCGCCTGCGATGATTAGCCATTTTTTCATTGTTTCGCCCTCTTAGGCTCAGGATCCTTTTTGTCTTTCGCTTCAAACACCAGTGCGTTGCTCTTTTCATTGAGCGTTTTCAGAACGGGCTGTAGCTCGCGTAAAACCTGATCAAGACGTTGCATATCCGCCACCATCTTGTTGTAGGCCGCTGAGCCCGGCTGGAAGCCCTGCATACTACGATTCAGTTCGCGCAACGTTTTCTGCATATCCTGCGGCAGCTGCTGCATGGACTGGTTGGCCGTGATCTTGTTGATATTATCCAGGGTGGTTTGCAGACGTTGCATCGTTGCCTGGCTCTGATGCAGTGATCCCGTCGCAGCCTCAAGCATTGGATTCAGCGGCAGATTGTTGATCTTATCCAGCGTTTCCATCAGACGCTGTTGGATCTGCGCCAGGCCACTGCTGACCGTAGGAATGATTTTGTAGCCACCAAATTCACGGATACCCGTCATTGGTGGCGCTTTTGGATAGAAGTCCATATCGACATACAACGCCCCTGTGACCAGGTTGCCGGTTTTCAGCGAGCCGCGCAGCCCGCGATTCAGCAGGTCGCTGATATGCTCCCCAATATCCTGGTCCTCGCCTATCTGGTTAATCAAACGCTCAGGCTCAATGCGGATCAGCACCGGAATACGATAATCATCATCAAGCATCTGCTTCAGTCCCGGAACAAAGTAAGGCACTTGTCCCACTGTCCCCAGACGAATACCGCGGAACTCAACTGGCGCCCCTGGCTGCAAGCCGCGTACAGAGTCCTTAAAGAACATCAGGTAGTCGATGTGATCGGTATAGAGCGCATCCTGAATGCTTTTTTGATCGTCAAACAGTCTGAAGGCGGTTTTCTCCGCCACCGGTTGTCCCAGATCTATACCTTCCGGCACGTCAAAACTGACGCCCCCACCAAACAGCGTGGTGAGTGAACCCATCTCAACGCGCATCCCCGCAGAGGTGAGATCTACCGCGATCCCGCTGTCTTTCCAGAAGCGAACGTTGCTGGTCACCAGGCGGTCATTAGGCGCGTTGATAAATAGCTGATAGCTGATGGTCCGTTTTTGCGGATCGAAGGTGCTTGTTTCAACCGAACCGACGCGATACCCACGGAACAGCACCGGATCGCCCGGCGAGAGCTGGCCCGCTTTTTTACTGTCCAGAATAACGCGGATCCCTTTTGCATCCGGTGGCGCAAGCGGCGGTGAATCCAGCAGCTGATAGTTTGCTGGCTGGGCGCCTTTGTTGCCGGGCTGGAGTTCAATATAAGCCCCGGACAATAGCGTCCCTAAGCCGCTGATCCCTTCTCTACCAACCTGCGGTTTCACTACCCAAAAAACAGAATCTTCATGGAGCAGTTTTTCCATGCCAGCATTCAGGCGGGCCTTGATTTCAACATGGGTTAAATCATCCGTCAGGGTCGCGCTTTCCACGACACCCACATCCACGCTGCGGCTCTTGATGGTGGTTTTTCCGCCCTCAATCCCCTCTGCATTGGTGGTAATTAGCGTGACTTCCGGTCCCTGATGGCTGTAATGATAAAACAGGATCCATGCACCGATCAGCGCGGTCACGATGGGGAAAATCCACACCGGCGACCAGTTTCTGACCTTCTGCACTTTAGCCTCTCCACTCTTATTTTCCATGCTCTTACTCTTCCTCATGGCTTGAATCGGGCTCACGATCCCACGATAAACGAGGGTCGAAGGTCATGGCCGCAAACATGGTCATAATGACGACCAACGCAAACATCAGCGCTCCCATAGCGGGATAAATACTCATCAGCCCACCCATACGCACCAGCGCTGAGAGAACCGCAATCACGAACACGTCAATCATCGACCAGCGGCCAACAAATTCCACGACCTCATAAATCAGATGCATGCGCTCGCTGTCTCGCTTACCGTGCCCTTTTGCATCCCAGCAAAGCCAGGCAATGGCAATCATCTTTAAGGTCGGAACCATAATACTGGCGAGGAATATGACCCCTGCTACAGGGTAAGATCCCTCGCTCCACAGCAAAATCACCCCGGCCAGTATGGTCGAGGGCATTCTGTCGCCGAGCAAATCGGTGATCATGATCGGCAAGATATTGGCGGGCAGATAGAGCATGACAGAGGTCACCAGCAGCGCCATGGTCCATTGCAGGCTATTTTTGCGCCGGACGTGACCTTTTGTTTCACAGCGCGGACACACCTCGACATCCGCGGGCAGCACGGCGGTGCAGCACGAGCAGGAGCGCAGCCCCTGACGGATACCCGGTACGCCCACCTTTACCGTCTGCGAGAGCGTCGGTGCCGGGGCAATATCGTCCCAGGCCCAGCGTCGGTCCACGCACTGGAACGCGCGCAGTTGCAGCACGCAGTACAGACACCACGGAATAAAGCTGCTGCCAATCCCCACATCGCCGTAGGCCATCAGCTTCACGAAGCTGACCAGAATACCCGCGAGAAAAATTTCCGCCATCCCCCAGCTTTTCAGCTGGAACAGGATCCGCGCGAGTTTGATTTTAAGGGCGGTGGGCATCCTGACGCGATTGACCAATAGCAGAATGACGACCAGGCAAAAAGCCGGGACGATCTGCACGAAAAGAAGAAAGAAGGTGCCAAGGCTGGCGTAATCTTCCGAGAACATCACGCCAGGAATTTCCAGTAAATTTACCTGGCTTACCATCCCACCCACTTTCATAGAGATAAAAGGGAAGAGATTGGAGAGCAGTAACATGAACAGGGCTGCCAGCGCGTAAGCCGTAGGACGCTGCCTTGGCGCGTCCCACTCGGTCGTCAGCGTAGCGCCGCAGCGCGGGCAGGCAGCCTTATGTCCGTGACCAAGCTCTGGCAACGCCACGAGCATATCGCATTGCGAGCATAATATATGCCGATCGGCATGGTGCTGGTCACACATAGATTATCCCTGTTTATGCGCCGTTTTTCAGAGACTCAAGGTACTCCCAGCGCTCAAATGCCTCTTCCAGCGCCTGTTCAGCCTGGGAGAGTTCAGCCAATACTTTCTGAGTATAGTCGTGAGGCTGCGTAAAGAATGACGCATCAGCGACCTGGATTTGCAGTGCTTCCAGTGCAGCTTCCAGCTCTTCCAGACGCTGCGGCAGCCCCTCCAGCTCGCGCTGCAAGTTATAACTCATTTTAGCAGGAGACTTTTTGACAGTTTCTGCTTTTGCAACAACAGGTTCAGCGACATTTTTGGTCTTCGCCTGTTTTTGCGCCAGCGACTGTGATTGCTGTCCACGCGCGTCATGATAGCCGCCTACATATTGCCCGATGCGTCCTTCGCCTTCGAAGATCCAGCACTCGGTCACGGTGTTATCGACAAACTGACGATCGTGGCTGACCAGCATCACGGTTCCCTGATAACCATCAATCAACTCTTCCAGCAGTTCCAGCGTTTCGACATCCAGATCGTTAGTCGGTTCATCGAGAATCAATAAGTTACTGGGTTTCAGGAACAAACGCGCCAGCAAAAGACGGTTACGCTCACCGCCGGACAGCGCGCGCACCGGCGTCATGGCGCGTTTCGGGTGGAACAGGAAGTCCTGAAGGTAGCCCAGCACGTGACGCGGCTTGCCGTTAACCATGACCTCCTGTTTGCCCTCAGCGAGGTTATCCATCACCGTACGGTCTGGATCCAGCTCTGCGCGGTGCTGGTCGAAGTACGCCACTTCCAGTTTGGTACCGCAGTGGATACGACCGCTGTCGGCCTGGAGCTGGCCGAGCATCAGTTTCAGCAGCGTGGTTTTACCGCACCCGTTCGGGCCGATCAGCGCAATTTTGTCGCCGCGCTGAACCTGAGCGGAGAAATCGTTCACCAGCACTTTGCCGTCAACCGAATAATTCACGTTCTCCATTTCGAAGACAATCTTGCCCGAGCGGGACGCCTCTTCAACCTGCATTTTGGCGCTCCCCATGACTTCACGGCGTTCGCTACGTTCGCGGCGCATCGCCTTCAGGGCGCGAACGCGGCCTTCGTTACGGGTACGACGGGCTTTGATGCCCTGACGGATCCAGACCTCTTCCTGTGCCAGCTTGCGGTCGAACTCGGCGTTTTGCAGCTCTTCGACGCGCAGGTTCTCTTCTTTCTCCAGTAGATAGGTATCGTAATCGCCCGGGTAAGTCACCAGCTTGCCGCGGTCGAGGTCGACAATGCGCGTGGCCATATTGCGGATGAACGAACGGTCGTGGGAGATGAAGATAATGGTGCCGTTAAAGGTTTTCAGGAACCCTTCCAGCCAGTCAATCGCTTCGATATCCAGGTGGTTCGTCGGTTCGTCCAGCAGCAGCACCTTAGGCCCGCTCACCAGGGCACGGCCCAGCGCCGCTTTACGCAGCCAGCCGCCGGAGAGCGCCGACAGCTCCATATCCGCTTCCAGGCCAAGCTGGGCCAGCACTTCATTAATGCGGTTTTCCAGCTGCCACAGACCGTGGTGATCGAGCATCTCCTGCACTTTTGCCAGCTCGTTGAGATTCTTGTCGCTCGGGTCCGTCATCACCAGATGCGAAATCTCGTGGTAACGCTTGAGGTATTCCGCCTGCTCTGAAATCCCTTCGGCCACAAAATCGTAAACGCTGCCGGTGACGTTACGCGGCGGATCCTGTTGCAGACGAGAGACGATCAGATCCTGCTCGTAAACAATACGGCCGTCATCCAGCCCCTGCTCACGGTTGAGGATTTTCATCAGCGTCGATTTACCTGCGCCGTTACGGCCCACCAGACAGACGCGCTCGTTATCTTCGATATGCAGCTCTGCATTATCGAGAAGCGGTGAGTCGCTGAAAGAGAGCCACGCGCCGTGCATACTAATTAAAGACATTTATTTTTCCTTTCAGACCGCGGAAATCAGCCAGCAGTTGTGGATTTGACGGTTACGGGCAAAGTCCTGAGACAGCGTTTTTTGGCTGATTTCTTGTGCTTTCAGTCCCAGTTCGGCCAGGCCGTCGTGATCCATGCGGAATCCGCGCTTGTTGTTCGAGAACATAATGGTGCCGCCTTTACGCAGCAGGCGCTTCAGGTCGGTCATCAGGCGCAGGTGATCGCGTTGAACGTCAAAGCTATCCTCCATACGCTTGGAGTTAGAGAAGGTCGGAGGATCGATAAAGATCAGGTCAAACTGCTCGTCGGTATCGCGCAGCCAGCCCAGCACGTCGGCCTGTAACAGGCGATGCTGACGACCGGTTAAGCCGTTAAGACGCAGGTTGCGCTCTGCCCACTCCAGATAAGTTCGTGACATATCTACCGTGGTGGTGCTACGCGCGCCGCCAAGCCCCGCATGAACGCTGGCGCTACCGGTATAGGAGAACAGGTTCAGGAAGTCTTTGCCCTTGCTCATCTGGCCCAGCATGCGGCGGGCGATACGGTGGTCGAGGAACAGACCGGTATCAAGGTAGTCGGTCAGGTTAACCCACAGGCGCGCGTTATATTCGCCCACTTCGATGAAGTCACCCTTCTCGCCCATCTTCTGATACTGGTTTTTGCCTTTCTGACGCTCACGGGTTTTCAGCACCAGCTTGTTTGGCGAAATGCCGAGTACGGCGATGGTGGCCGCAATCACATCCAGCATACGCTGACGCGCTTTTTGCGCATCGATAGTTTTCGGCGGGGCGTATTCCTGAACCACTACCCAGTCCGCATAGCGGTCAACCGCCACGTTGTATTCCGGCAGGTCAGCGTCGTACAGGCGATAACATTCGATGCCTTCCTGCTTTGCCCACTTCTCAAATTTCTTCAGGTTTTTGCGCAGGCGGTTGGCGTAATCTTCCGCCACGCCTGACGGTTTGCTATCCGCCGCTATCTCTGCCAGATGGTAGTTTTTCTGCACGCAGTCCAGCGGGCCGTTTTTCGCCTTGAACTGGCGATCGGCACGCAATTGCAGGCAGCTCAGCAGCTCCGGCGAGGCGCTAAACAGGGAGAGGTTCCAGCCGCCGAAATGCGCTTTCATGTTGCGGCCCAGCAGGCTGTGCAGTGCAATCAGCGCCGGCTCGCTGTCCAGACGCTCACCATACGGCGGGTTGCTGATCACCGTACCGTACGGGCCTTTTGGCAACGGGTTGGTCAGGTTCGCCACGTCTTTCACCTCGAAGGTGACCAGCTCGCCGATACCGGCACGACGGGCGTTGCTGCGCGCACGTTCAATCACCCGTGCATCGCTGTCCGAACCGTAAAAGTGAGAGGTGTATTCCGCCAGCCCTTTACGGGCGCGGGTCTGCGCATCGTCTTTGACCTCTTTCCAGATGGCCTCATCGTGCTGCGCCCAGCCTTTGAAGCCCCAGTGGCCGCGGTGCAGCCCTGGCGCACGGTCGGTGGCCAGCATCGCGGCTTCAATCAGCAGCGTACCGGAACCGCACATCGGATCGAGCAGCGGCGTACCTGGCTGCCATCCGGAGCGCATCACGATAGCGGCAGCCAGCGTTTCTTTGATCGGCGCCATCCCGGTGCGATCGCGATAACCGCGCAGATGCAGGCCTGCGCCGCTCAGATCAAGGGAAATACTGGCCGTATCGCCGTTCAGCCAGACGTTGATACGCAGATCCGGGTTTTCACGGTCAACGTTCGGACGTTCTTTATTACGACGCGTGAAGCAGTCCACAATGGCATCCTTAACGCGCAGGGCACCGTACTGGCTGTTGCGGATCTCATCGTTGACGCCGTTGAAATGCACCGCAAAGGTGGCGTCCGGGGTGAAGATCTCTGTCCAGTCGATCATCTGTACGCCGGTGTAGAGATCAAGATCGCTGTAGACCTTGCACTCTTTCATCGGCAGCATGATGCGCGACGCCAGACGGCTCCACATCAGGCTCTGGTAAATAAGCCGCGTGTCGCCCTCAAAATGGACACCACCCTGAACCACCCGGCACTCTTTCGCGCCCAGGGCTTCCAGTTCAGTTTTTAACAGCTCTTCCAGCCCACGGGCCGTACTGGCAAACAGAGAATTCATATCGTCACTTTTACTCATAGAAAATTGTCGCGCATTATAGCTAATATGGCGTGTATGTCATAAAGTTGAAGGCTTATTTTCTTTAGCGGGAGTGTGTAGTGGCGACGTTATCCAGGCTTTTTATTCATCCGGTGAAATCGATGCGCGGTATCGGCGTGACTCACGCGCTGGCCGATATGAGCGGATTCGCCTTCGATCGTATTTTTATGGTCACCGAGCCTGACGGTACGTTTATCACCGCACGTCAGTTCCCGCAGATGGTTCGCTTTACGCCTGCCCCGCTTCATGACGGGCTGCATTTGACCGCGCCAGACGGTTCAAGCGTCGTGATCCGCTTTGCTGATTTTGCGCCGCTTGATGCGCCAACGGAAGTGTGGGGCAATCATTTTACCGCGCGTATCGCGCCGGATAACATTAACCAGTGGCTCAGCGGCTTTTTCTCCCGTGACGTTCAGCTGCGCTGGGTTGGGCCTGCGCTGACCCGTCGCGTGAAGCGCCACGATGCGGTTCCCCTCTCCTTCGCGGATGGTTTTCCCTTTCTGCTGACCAGCGAGGCCTCGCTGCGAGATTTACAAAAACGTTGCAAAGCCAGCGTGCAGATGGAGCAGTTTCGCCCGAATCTGGTGGTGACCGGAGCGGAGGCCTGGGATGAAGATACCTGGAAAGTCATCCGCATCGGCAGCGTTATTTTTGACGTGGTGAAACCGTGCAGCCGCTGTATTCTCACCACCATTAGCCCGGAGAAAGGCCAGAAGCATCCTTCCGGTGAACCGCTAAAAACCTTGCAGTCATTTCGCACCGCGCAGGATAAAGGTGATGTCGACTTCGGCCAGAACCTGATCCCCCGCTCCAGCGGCGTGATCCGCGTGGGCGACGAGATCGAGATCCTTACCCGAGGGCCTGCCAGGGTGTATGGCGCAGGTCAGGAAGAAGAGATGGTTGACGTGGTAACCAACGTCGCTTCCGCGGTGGATATTCACTGGGAAGGCAAAGTTATCCGTGGTAACAATCAGCAGGTGCTACTGGAACAACTGGAACAGGCGGGTATCCGCGTACCGTATTCCTGTCGCGCGGGGATTTGCGGATGCTGTCGCATTAAACTGGTCGATGGTGAAGTGAGTGCCCTGAAGAAATCTGCGATTGGCGGTGACGGCACGATCCTGTGCTGTAGCTGTGTCCCGAAAACATCCGTACAGCTGGAAGCTTAAACCGCCTGTTCGAGGCTGAAGGAATCAACGCGCAGCTGTGGCTTCAGCCTGTCGTTCATCACTTTGATGGCATCACCTAACTGCATAACTCGCCCGGCAATGTTCACGCCGGGTTGGGCCAGCAAACAGAGCGCAGCGTTTTCACCGGGTTCAACCACCAGCAAATTCACCTCCTCTTCGGTATCGCTCAGATTGACGCTCGCCGCATCGCCGATAGCCGGGGTCCAGCTCATGCCGTGCGCAAGGAAATGCCAGCTTTTCGGCATTTGCGGTTTCAGGAAACGGATCGCCACCAGCGCGTTTAATACCAGTTCGGCGCGCTGTTCTTTGGAGAGATCGAGATCGCGGCATTTTTCTTCAAAAGAGAAATAGAGCGCGGCATCGTCAACGCAAAAGCCTGAGGGAGCAAACGCGTCTGGCGTTAACATTCGGCGCGCAAAACGAGAGCGAAACAACATGCCGTTGGCTAAGTCGAGCATCATACGGTCATGCTCTTCACAAAAATACCAGCGCCAGTTATCGTCAGGTTTAATTCGCATGTTTCTCTCCCGTCCCCTAAACGTCCTGTACTAAAAATGTCCTGTTTGCCGCTTCGCTTATAACACTAGTAATAAAAGACTATAATGTCTAAATAAGCAACAATGACGGAATATAAAACAACCAGGGCTGGAAATAAAGCCCTGGTTGTCTGATTAAGAGAAAAGATTAGATATGCGTGACGATTTCTTTAATCAGCGGCGGCCCTTTAAAAATAAAGCCGGAATAAATTTGCACCAGCGATGCGCCTGCCGCCATCTTCTCACGTGCAGCGATGACGGAGTCAATGCCACCCACGCCAATAATCGGCAGCTGGCCTTTTAATTCCGCGGAGAGTGCGCGAATAATTTCGGTGCTTTTTAATTGTACCGGACGGCCACTTAATCCACCCGCTTCGTCACAGTTTTTCATTCCCTGAACGAGAGAGCGATCGAGTGTCGTATTGGTCGCAATCACACCATCAATATTATGGCGAACTAAACTGTCGGCAACCTGGATCAATTCTTCTGCCGAAAGATCCGGGGCGATCTTAACCGCGACCGGAACATATTTATGGTGGATCGCCTGTAGCGCCGTTTGTTTATTTTTAATGGCGCTAAGAAGATCGTCGAGCGCTTCGCCATATTGTAATGAACGCAGCCCTGGGGTGTTAGGCGAGGAAATATTCACCGCAATATAACCGGCATAGGCATAGACTTTTTCCATACAAATCAGATAGTCATCTTTACCCTGCTCGACCGGCGTGTCTTTATTTTTGCCAATATTTATACCCAGCACGCCATCAAAATGGGCTTTCTTAACGTTCTCAACCAGATGATCGACGCCAAGGTTATTAAAGCCCATGCGGTTGATCAGCCCTTCGGCTTCAACCAGGCGAAACAGACGTGGCTTGTCATTTCCCGGCTGCGGACGCGGCGTTACCGTCCCGATTTCGATCGAGCCAAAGCCCATCGCACCGAGTGCATCAATGCATTCGCCATTTTTGTCCAGACCGGCCGCCAGGCCCAGTGGATTTTTGAAAGTCAGGCCCATGCACTGAACTGGTTTTTCCGGCACGTTTTGACGCACCAGCGCGGCCAGAGGCGTTCCTGTAATACGGCGTAACTGCTGAAATGTAAATTCATGAGCGCGCTCAGGATCGAGCTGGAAAAGGGCTTTACGAACGAAGGGGTAGTACATGAACTCTCCTGGATTCCCGGTGTGCAAACCGGGAGGGGATTATGTGCGATCCCGCCCGGAAAGGGAATTGACCTGTGGCAAAAAAGCCACGTAAAACGCAATCGTTTACTTATCGGTTCGCTTCTTATGCATTTTTCTGCATTCATCCTGAGGATAAATCATTTAGTGGAATAACCACGCAATGTCACACTCCTGAAAATTGTTATGAATGTTAGATAAAAGCAAACAATTAGTTATAAGGAGCAACCATGCGCGTCATTACCCTGGCCGGAAGCCCCCGCTTCCCCTCTCGCTCCAGCGCACTGCTGGAATACGCTCGCGAAAAGCTTAATGCTCTGGATGTCGAAGTGTGTCACTGGAATTTGCACAATTTCGCGCCTGAAGATCTGCTCTACGCCCGTTTCGACAGCCCGGCGCTGAAAACCCTGATCGAACAACTTAAGAGTGCTGACGGGCTGGTCGTCGCGACACCAATTTATAAAGCTTCTTTTTCCGGCGCACTGAAAACGCTCCTCGATCTGCTGCCCGAACGTGCGCTGGACGGTAAGGTCGTCCTGCCGCTGGCCACAGGCGGTACGGTAGCCCATTTACTGGCGGTGGATTATGCCCTCAAGCCGGTTCTGAACGCGCTGAAAGCACAGGAGATCCTGCATGGCGTCTTCGCTGACGACTCACAGGTAATCGACTACCAGCATAAACCGCATTTCACGCCGAATCTGCAAACCCGCCTCGACAGCGCGCTTGAAACCTTCTGGCACGCCCTGAATCGTCGGGATCGCCACGCGGCGGCATTTCATCAATCACAAGGAGTGGCGCATGTTTAAAACAGTTACCCGTATCGGGCTGGCAGGTCTGCTGGCAGTGGCGTCGCTGGCTCAGGCGACGGAGAAAGCGCCGGAGAGCCTGCGTATCGGTTATCAGAAAGGCAGCGTCAGCATGGTGCTGGCGAAAAGCCATGCGTTGCTGGAGAAGCGTTTCCCGGAGACCAAATTCTCATGGGTCGAGTTCCCTGCCGGACCACAGATGCTGGAGGCGCTGAACGTCGGGAGTATTGATTTAGGCAGCACAGGCGATATCCCGCCGATCTTTGCGCAGGCTGCCGGGGCGGATCTGGTTTACGTTGGCGTTGAGCCCGCCAAGCCGAAGGCAGAGGTTATTTTGGTGCCGGAAAACAGCGAGATCAAAAGCGTCGCCGACCTCAAAGGCCATAAGGTTGCTTTCCAGAAAGGATCCAGCTCGCACAACCTGCTGCTGCGCGCGTTGCAGGAGGCCGGCCTTAAATTCACCGATATCCAGCCCGTTTACCTGACGCCTGCCGATGCGCGCGCGGCGTTTCAGCAAAAAAATGTTGATGCCTGGGCTATCTGGGATCCGTATTACTCCGCCGCACTGTTGCAGGGCGGTGTGCGGGTGCTGAAAGACGGCACCACCCTGAAGCAGACCGGTTCGTTCTACCTGGCGGCACGTCCTTACGCTGAGAAAAATGGCGCATTTATTCAGCAGGTGCTGGATACCTTCTCTCAGGCCGATGCGCTGACCCAAAGCCAGCGTCAGCAGAGCATCACGCTGCTGGCAAAAACCATGGGCCTGCCTGAACCGGTGATCGCCACCTATCTTGACCACCGTCCTCCCACCACCATAGCACCGGTTGACGCCCACGTTGCCGCTCTCCAGCAGCAAACGGCAGACCTCTTTTATCAAAACCGCCTGGTTCCAAAGCAGGTGAATATTCGCGAACGCATCTGGCAACGCGCTGGCATTGAAGGAAAAAAATCATGAGTCTGAATCTTTTCTGGTTTTTACCCACCCACGGTGATGGACACTATCTTGGCACAGAAGAAGGCGCCCGCCCGGTCGATCACGGCTACCTACAGCAGATCGCCCAGGCGGCAGACCGCATCGGTTTTACCGGGGTGCTGATCCCGACGGGCCGTTCATGTGAGGATGCGTGGCTGGTTGCCGCGTCAATGATCCCCGTCACCCAGCGCCTGAAATTCCTGGTAGCCTTGCGCCCGAGCGTGGTGTCGCCCACCGTCGCGGCGCGTCAGGCGGCAACGCTGGACAGGCTTTCCAACGGCCGTGCGCTATTCAACCTTGTGACGGGCAGCGATCCGCAGGAGCTGGCGGGGGATGGCGTTTTCCTCGATCATACCGAACGCTATGAAGCCTCCGCAGAGTTCACCCGCGTCTGGCGACGTCTGCTGGAAGGGGAAACCGTCACCTTCGAAGGGAAACATATCCACGTTCGCGATGCGCAGCTCTACTTCCCGCCGTTACAGCAGCCTCGCCCTCCCCTCTATTTTGGCGGATCGTCGGACGTGGCGCAGGAGCTGGCGGCTGAGCAGGTCGATCTCTATCTGACCTGGGGCGAGCCACCGGAGCTGGTGAAAGAGAAAATTGCTCAGGTACGCGCTAAAGCCGCAGAACATGGCCGTACGGTGCGCTTTGGTATTCGCCTGCACGTGATCGTCCGCGAAACCAACGACGAGGCCTGGCAAGCCGCCGACCGTCTGATCGCTCATCTGGACGACGATACTATCGCTAAAGCACAGGCGGCGTTTGCCAAAACCGACTCCGTGGGCCAGCACCGGATGGCCTCCCTGCACAACGGCAAGCGTGAAAATCTTGAGATCAGCCCGAACCTGTGGGCCGGGGTGGGTCTGGTGCGCGGCGGCGCCGGCACGGCGCTGGTCGGCGACGGTCCAACCGTAGCGGCACGCATTAATGAATACGCGGCGCTGGGGATCGACAGCTTTATCCTGTCTGGCTACCCGCATCTGGAGGAGGCGTACAAGGTGGGTGAACTGCTGTTTCCGCACCTGGATGTCGCTATCCCGGAAATTCCGCAGCCACGCCAGCTTCAGTTACAGGGCGAAGCCGTGGCGAACGCGTTTATCCCGAGAAAAGTCGCGCAAAGCTAAGGAGCCACCATGTCTGCAACCGCACAAAAATGGCTACTGCGCGCCGCGCCGTGGTTTCTGCCCGTCGGCATTGTCCTCGTCTGGCAACTGGCGTCTTCAACTGGCTGGCTGTCGAGCCGCATTTTGCCCTCTCCGGAGGGCGTTGTGGAAGCGTTCTGGTCGCTCAGCGCCAGCGGTGAGCTGTGGCAACATCTTGCCATCAGCTCCTGGCGCGCGGTAATCGGCTTTTCGATTGGCGGAAGCATCGGCCTGACGCTGGGGCTGATCAGCGGCCTGTCCCGCTGGGGTGAGCGGCTGCTGGATACCTCCGTTCAGATGCTGCGTAACGTGCCGCATCTGGCGCTTATCCCACTGGTTATTTTGTGGTTTGGCATTGATGAGAGCGCCAAAATTTTCCTCGTGGCGCTGGGAACGTTATTCCCGATTTATATCAATACCTGGCATGGGATCCGCAATATCGATCGCGGTCTGGTTGAGATGGCCCGCAGCTATGGCCTGTCAGGTATTGCCCTGTTTACCCATGTGATCCTGCCGGGCGCCCTGCCCTCCATTATGGTTGGGGTGCGTTTTGCGCTCGGCCTGATGTGGCTAACCCTGATCGTGGCGGAAACCATTTCGGCTAACTCCGGCATTGGTTATCTGGCGATGAACGCCCGCGAGTTCCTGCAAACGGACGTGGTGGTGGTTGCCATTGTCCTTTATGCCCTGCTCGGCAAACTTGCGGACGTCAGCGCCCAGTGGCTGGAACGTAGCTGGCTGCGCTGGAACCCGGCCTACACCGCTCAGGAGGCGAAAGCATGAATACTGCACGACTGAACCAGGGAACACCGTTACTGCTGAACGGCGTGACCAAACGCTACGGCGACAACACCATTCTGAATGCACTGGATCTGCACATTCCTGCCGGACAGTTCGTGGCCGTTGTCGGCCGCAGCGGTGGCGGCAAGAGTACCCTGCTGCGTCTTTTAGCCGGGCTGGAAGCGCCAAACAGCGGTGACATTCTGGCAGGCACTACGCCGCTGGCCACGATTCAGGATGATACGCGCATGATGTTTCAGGATGCGCGTCTGCTGCCGTGGAAAACGGTGATGGATAACGTCGGGCTGGGCCTGAAGGGCAGCTGGCGGGAGGACGCCCGGCAGGCACTCGCTGCGGTAGGGCTGGAGAATCGCGCGGGAGAGTGGCCTGCGGCCCTGTCGGGTGGACAAAAGCAGCGCGTAGCGCTGGCACGCGCGCTGATTCATCGTCCCGGCCTGCTGCTGCTTGATGAACCGCTCGGCGCGCTTGATGCCCTGACGCGGATCGAAATGCAGGATCTGATTGAAACCCTATGGCAGACGCACGGCTTTACGGTGCTGCTGGTTACGCATGATGTCAGTGAAGCCGTGGCAATGGCAGACAGGGTGCTGTTAATAGAAGAAGGTAAAATTGGTCTGGATCTGACGGTAGATATTCCACGTCCTCGCCGCGTGGGATCGGCCCGACTGGGGGAGCTGGAAGCCGAAGTGCTGGATCGGGTGATGAAGCGTGGGGTAAGTGAACGGGTGTTGATTAAAGCTAATGCCTGATGCCCGCACCCCGGCCCTCTCCCACAGGGAGAGGGAGAAAAAACTAAAAACGGCAACCGAGGTTGCCGTTTTGCTTTTACCTGCCCACCGGGCAATTTTTTTATTACGCTAAGGCCTTAGCAATCTTCTCGTACAGATCGCCAGACAGATTTTCCAGCCCTTTCAGCTGCTCAAGCGCGGCGCGCATTTTCGCCTGACGCTGCGCATCGTAACGTTTCAGGCGGATCAGCGGCTCAATCAGACGAGACGCCACCTGCGGGTTACGGCTGTTCAGCTCGGTCAGCATTTCAACCATGAACTGATAACCGCTGCCGTCTTCGGCATGGAACGCGGCCGGGTTGCTGCTGGCGAAGGCACCAATCAGAGAGCGGACGCGGTTCGGGTTGCTCATGGTGAACGAACGGTGCTTCAGCAGGCTACGTACTTTGCTGAGTACATCGGCTGCCGGACTGGTGGCCTGAAGGATGAACCACTTGTCCATCACCAGACCATCCTGATACCACTTGTCGTCGTACTCCTGCATCAGCGCATCGCGGCACGGCAGCTCGGCGGCAACGCTTGCAGCCAGCGCGGCCATGGCATCCGTCATGTTATCGGCTTCGTGGTACTGCTTGCTGACCAGCGTGTTCGCCAGCTCTGCCTCACCAAACGCCAGATAGCGCAGGCAGGTATTGCGCAGGGAACGTTTACCGATATCCGCATGTTCCACCCGATACGCGTCCAGCTTGTTGGCGTTGTAAATGGCGAGGAACTCATCTGCCAGTTCGGTCGCCAGCGTGCGGGTCAGCGCTTCACGCACGGCGACGATGGCAATCGGATCAATGATGTCAAACAGCTCGGCGATTTCAGTCGCAGACGGCAGCGTTAAAATTTCAGCCGCCAGCGCCGGGTCAATGTTCTCATCCAGCAGGATGGCACGGAACGCGTCTGCCACATGAACCGGCAGCGTCAACGGCTGGCCCTGCTGGTAACGGTTGACGTTCAGCTTGATGTAGGTCGCCAGCAGACTTTGTGCCGCATCCCAGCGCGAGAAATCGTTGCGCGCGTGACGCATCAGGAACGTCAGCTGCTGATCGCTCCACTTGTATTCGAGTTTCACCGGCGCGGAGAATTCGCACAGCAGGGCGGGAACGGGCTGGAAATAGACGTTATCGAAGATAAAGGTCTGCTCTGCCTGGGTCACGTTCAGCACGTTATGCACCGGGTGACCGCCCTTCTGTAACGGGATCACGTTGCCTTCGTTGTCGTACAGCTCAACGCTGAACGGAATGTGCAGCGGATGTTTCTCTTCCTGCTCGGCCGTTGGCGGCGTGCGCTGGCTGATGGTCAGCGTGTACTGCTCGGTTTCCGGGTTGTAGTCGTCTTTGACCGTCACGATCGGCGTACCGGCCTGGCTGTACCAGCGGCGGAAATGAGACAGATCCACGTTAGAGGCGTCCTCCATCGCCTGGACGAAATCGTCGCAGGTGGCCGCACTGCCGTCGTGACGCTCGAAGTAAAGCTGCATCCCTTTCTGGAAATTCTCTTCGCCCAGCAGGGTGTGGATCATGCGGATAATTTCAGCGCCTTTTTCATACACCGTCAGGGTGTAGAAGTTATTCATCTCAATGACTTTATCCGGGCGGATCGGGTGGGCCATTGGGCTGGCATCTTCTGCAAATTGCAGACCACGCATAGTGCGCACGTTGTTGATGCGGTTCACCGCCCGCGATCCCAGATCGGAGCTGAACTCCTGATCGCGGAAGACGGTTAAGCCCTCTTTCAGGCTCAGCTGGAACCAGTCGCGACAGGTGACGCGGTTCCCGGTCCAGTTGTGAAAATATTCGTGGCCGATAACGCGTTCGATATCGAGGTAATCTTTATCCGTGGCGGTATCGGTACGCGCCAGCACGTATTTGGAGTTAAAGATGTTAAGACCTTTATTCTCCATCGCGCCCATGTTGAAGAAATCGACAGCAACAATCATATAGATATCGAGGTCATATTCGAGACCAAAGCGCGTTTCATCCCACTTCATGGAGTTGATGAGAGAGGTCATTGCCCACGGTGCGCGGTCAAGGTTGCCACGGTCCACGAACAGCTCCAGCGCGACTTCACGGCCAGAGCGCGTTTTAAAGGTGTCGCGAAGAACATCGAAATCTCCCGCTACCAGCGCAAACAGATAGCAGGGTTTAGGGAACGGATCCTGCCACTGTACCCAGTGACGGCCATTCTCCAGTTCCCCCTCGCCAATCCGGTTGCCGTTGGAGAGCAGGTACGGGTACAGCGTTTTGTCGGCAATAATTTTGGTGGTAAAGCGCGCCAGGACGTCCGGGCGATCAAGATACCAGGTAATGTGGCGGAAACCTTCGGCTTCACACTGGGTACACAGGGCTACGCCTGACTGGTAAAGCCCTTCCAGCGCGGTATTGGCGGCAGGGCTAATTTCATTCACGATGCGCAGGGTAAAGCGTTCCGGCAGGTTGTCGATGACCAGCTGGTTGCCTTCTTCTTTATAGTCTGACCAGGCTTCATCGTTAATATGCAGGGAAACCAGCGTCAGGTCTTCACCATCCAGACGCAGCGGCACGGCTGTCGCGCTCTGGCGCGTCACCTGGCTTACCGCCGTCACGACGGTTTTTGTGGCATCCAGGTCGAAAGTCAGATCGATATCGCTTATCAGGTATTCCGGCGCACGGTAGTCGTGGCGGTATTTAGCTTGTGGCTGTTGTGTCATAGAAAACCTTATGCATCGTTTGTCGAGTAACGATTCAATATATTCCTGTTGTGTAAAACGCGCTATGCAGAATGTTCATCTTTTCAGGCACAACGCCCTTTTTAGCTACATTTTTATAACACGGGGCACGAAATGCTCTCGACCATAAAGTGTGCTTATGTTGTGATCGGGGTTCAATAAATCACTAAACAGGGTATACTCCGGAGTTGTTTATTGTACTAAACGCTCCCGTGAGAGGATGCTACAGCGCACCTATGACTCAATTCGCTTCTCCGGTTCTGCATACGTTGCTGGATACCGACGCGTACAAGCTGCATATGCAGCAAGCCGTGTTTCACCACTATCATGATGTCCATGTTGCGGCGGAATTTCGCTGCCGGGGTGACGACTTGCTGGGTATCTACGCAGATTCCATTCGTGAACAGGTCGAGGCCATGCAGCATCTGGCGCTCACCGATGACGAATATCAGTGGCTTTCAGGCCTGCCTTTCTTCAAAGCGGACTATCTGAACTGGCTGCGTGAGTTCCGCTATAAGCCGGAACAGGTCACCGTCACCAATGATAACGGCAAGCTGGACATTCGTCTGACCGGCCCGTGGCGCGAGGTGATCATGTGGGAAGTGCCGCTTCTGGCCGTGATCAGCGAGCTGGCCCACCGCTATCGCTCCCCTGAAACCGGTGTGACGCAGGCGGTCGCCGCTCTGGAGAATAAACTCGTTGAGTTTTCCAGACTGACCGAAGGGCTGGATATGTCCCGCTTCCGTCTGATGGACTTTGGCACGCGCCGCCGCTTCTCTCGCGAGGTTCAGGAAGCCATTGTCAGACGTCTGCAACAGGAGCCGTGGTTCGTTGGCACCAGTAACTACGATCTGGCACGTCGCCTTGATTTAACGCCGATGGGCACCCAGGCGCACGAATGGTTCCAGGCGCACCAGCAGATTAGCCCTGACCTTGCCAACAGCCAGCGCGCCGCCCTCGCCGCGTGGCTAGAGGAATACCCGGATCGGCTGGGTATTGCCCTTACCGACTGCATTACCATGGACGCGTTCCTGCGCGACTTTGGCCCTGAGTTTGCCGAACGCTACCAGGGGTTACGCCATGATTCCGGGGACCCGATTGAATGGGGTGAGAAAGCCATCGCCCATTACGAAAAGCTGGGTATCGACCCAATGAGTAAGGTGCTGGTCTTCTCCGATAACCTTGATCTGGCAAAAGCCGTCGACCTTTATCGCCATTTCTCATCGCGGGTGAACCTGAGTTTCGGGATTGGTACGCGGTTAACCTGTGATATCCCTCAGGTGAAACCGCTGAACATCGTCATAAAACTGGTGGAATGTAACGGTAAGCCGGTCGCGAAGCTCTCCGACAGCCCTGGCAAAACCATCTGCCATGACAAAGCGTTTGTCCGCGCATTACGTAAAGCCTTCGATCTGCCTCAGGTTAAAAAAGCCAGTTAACGGCTTCGGGGGAGCCTTCATGGCTCCCCTTCTCTTATTTATTTCTTATTTCTTCTCTCAAGACGGTGAAATTTACTTGTCTGATAGCGGATGGCAGGTAACATAGATATCCCCCCTATAAGGGCGGACAAGTGTTTATTTTTTCCGACTATTAACAGAGAGAATATTATGAGCGTTGTGCCTGTAGCCGACGTACTCCAGGGCCGTGTCGCCGTTGACCAGGAGGTCACCGTGCGCGGATGGGTGCGTACTCGCCGAGATTCTAAAGCTGGCATCTCCTTCCTCGCCGTCTATGACGGTTCCTGCTTTGATCCTGTACAGGCCGTCATTAATAATTCTCTGCCCAATTACAATGATGACGTTCTGCACCTGACAACCGGCTGTTCCGTGATCGTCACCGGTGTTGTGGTGGCCTCTCCGGGCCAGGGTCAGAGCTACGAAATTCAGGCGACCTCGGTGGAAGTGACCGGCTGGGTTGAAGATCCGGACACCTATCCGATGGCTGCAAAGCGTCACAGCATCGAATATCTGCGTGAAGTTGCGCACCTGCGTCCGCGCACCAACCTGATTGGTGCGGTTGCCCGCGTGCGTCATACGCTGGCGCAGGCGCTGCATCGCTTCTTTGACGAGCAGGGTTACTTCTGGGTTTCTACTCCGCTGATCACGGCATCCGATACCGAAGGCGCAGGTGAAATGTTCCGCGTTTCAACGCTGGATATGGAAAACCTGCCGCGTACGCCGGAAGGTAAAGTGGATTACGACAAAGACTTCTTTGGTAAAGAAGCCTTCCTGACGGTTTCTGGCCAGCTGAACGGCGAAACCTACGCCTGTGCGCTGTCTAAGATCTATACCTTCGGCCCAACCTTCCGTGCGGAAAACTCCAACACCAGCCGTCACCTGGCGGAATTCTGGATGCTGGAGCCGGAAGTGGCCTTTGCCGATCTGAATGACGTGGCAGGCCTGGCAGAAGCGATGCTGAAATACGTGTTCAAAGCGGTTCTCGAAGAGCGCGCAGACGACATGAAATTCTTCGCTGAGCGTGTCGATAACGACGCCATCGCCCGTCTTGAGCGCTTCGTCTCCGCAGACTTCGCGCAGGTGGATTACACCGACGCGGTCGCTATCCTGGAAAAATGCGGTGAGAAATTCGAAAACCCGGTTTACTGGGGCGTGGATCTCTCCTCCGAGCACGAACGTTATCTGGCAGAGAAGCACTTCAAAGCACCGGTTGTGGTGAAAAATTATCCGAAAGACATTAAGGCGTTCTATATGCGCCTTAACGAAGACGGTAAAACCGTTGCCGCGATGGACGTGCTGGCGCCGGGCATCGGTGAGATTATCGGTGGCTCCCAGCGTGAAGAGCGACTGGATGTGCTGGACGCGCGTATGCAGGAGATGGGTCTGAACCCGGCGGACTACAGCTGGTATCGCGATCTCCGTCGCTACGGCACCGTCCCGCACTCCGGCTTTGGCCTGGGCTTTGAACGTCTGATTGCTTACGTAACAGGTGTTCAGAACGTTCGTGATGTGATTCCGTTCCCACGCACACCGCGTAACGCAAGTTTCTAACCGACCAAATCCTTAATGGCCAGCAAATGCTGGCCATTATTTTATCCTGCAATGTCAGTTTTCGTCAGTCAAAAGTAAGCGTCTTTAAACCACAACCCCGCGATTACCTCTACCTGTTACGTTTTGTTTCCACGAAATATCCTGCGATAAAAAAATAACCCCATTTTTATGGCGCTTAATACAATCCTTACGCAATAGCACAAAAAACAACCACCCTCACAGCCATCTGGATGGCTTTTGTCGATTATAAGAAAAAATGAGCCGTTTAACTTCTGTTTATACGAAAGGCCTTTAGCTAAATTAAACATAAGGAAATCATATATATAAGAATAAAGCGGAGGGTTAATTCACCAGAAAGCGCTGAAGTTTGAGGTGCTTCACAAAGTTCCCAAAAATACACATTTAGTTACATATATTTTCTTTTGGTAACTGAATCTTGAAGATTGTAGCACTTTCAGTGTAGCGAAACGGTTCTATGAATGGAAAGATGCCTGTCAGACACATAAAGACACCTAACTCTCATCAATAGTTCCGGAAATATTTATTGACAGAATTTATTGACGGCAGTGGCGAGTGTCATAAAAAAACCAATGAGGGTAATAAATAATGATGAAGCGCAATATCCTGGCAGTGGTAGTCCCTGCCCTGCTGGTAGCCGGTGCAGCAAACGCTGCTGAAATCTATAACAAAGACGGCAACAAATTAGATCTTTACGGGAAAGCAGTCGGCCTGCATTACTTCTCCGATAATGACAGCAACGATGGCGACAACACTTACGCACGTCTGGGCTTCAAAGGCGAAACTCAGATCAACGATCAGCTGACTGGCTACGGTCAGTGGGAATACAACTTCCAGGGTAACAACTCTGAAGGTGGCGATGCACAGAACGGCAACAAAACCCGTCTGGCATTCGCAGGTCTGAAATTCGGTGACGCAGGCTCCTTCGACTACGGTCGTAACTACGGTCTGGTCTATGATGCAATCGGCATCACCGATATGCTCCCTGAGTTCGGTGGCGACACCGGCGCGAGCGATAACTTCTTCTCTGGCCGTACCGGTGGCCTGGCGACGTACCGTAACAGCAACTTCTTCGGCCTGGTTGACGGTCTGAACTTTGGTGTTCAGTACCTGGGCAAAAACGAGCGTACTGATGCAGTACGTTCCAACGGCGACGGCTGGGCAACCTCACTGAGCTATGATTTCGAAGGCTTCGGCATTGTAGGTGCTTATGGTGCCGCTGACCGTACCAACAACCAGCAGACGCTGGAATGGGGTAAAGGCGACAAAGCTGAACAGTGGGCAACCGGCCTGAAATATGACGCGAACAACATCTACCTGGCAGCTATTTATGGCGAAATGCGTAACGCAGCGCGTCTGGGCAGCCGTGGTTTCGCTAACAAGTCTCAGGACTTCTCTGTCGTCGCTCAGTACCAGTTCGATTTCGGCCTGCGTCCGTCCATCGCTTACTACAAATCTAAAGCGAAAGACGTAGAAGGTATCGGTGACGAAGACTACATCAACTACATCGACGTTGGTGCGACATACTACTTCAACAAAAACATGTCTACCTATGTTGACTATCAGATCAACCAGCTGAAAGACGACAACAAGCTGGGCATCAACAACGACGATATCGTGGCTCTGGGTCTGGTTTACCAGTTCTAATCAGCACACCTCGTTGTTATATGCTTAATGAACAGGGCTTCGGCCCTGTTTTTTTATTCCTGAGAGAAAATAATAGCGACTTTTGAAAAGCAGCACGCTTTTCGTCGCAAACGGTTGGCATTTTGTAAATCTACCGTTAACCTGATAGCGGATTTCACTTCTGTAATCACAATGGAACTTCGTCATGTTTGAGAACATTACTGCCGCTCCTGCCGACCCAATTCTGGGCCTGGCCGATCTGTTTCGCGCCGACGACCGCCCTGGAAAAATCAACCTGGGTATTGGTGTATATAAAGATGAAACCGGCAAAACTCCGGTACTGACCAGCGTCAAAAAAGCTGAGCAGTATCTGCTGGAAAACGAAACCACCAAAAACTACCTCGGTATTGATGGTATCCCTGAATTTGGTCGCTGTACCCAGGAGCTGCTGTTCGGCAAAGGCAGCACCATTGTGAGCGAAAAACGCGCCCGCACGGCGCAGACCCCAGGCGGTACCGGCGCACTGCGCGTGGCGGCAGATTTCCTGGCGAAAAACACTTCTGTGAAGCGTGTGTGGGTAAGCAATCCAAGCTGGCCGAACCATAAGAGCGTGTTTAATTCTGCGGGTCTGGAAGTGCGTGAATACGCCTACTACGACGCAGCCAGCCACGCGCTGGATTTCGACGGCCTGCTGGCCAGCCTGAGCGAAGCCCAGGCGGGCGATGTGGTGCTGTTCCACGGCTGCTGCCATAACCCAACCGGTATCGATCCTACGCTTGAGCAGTGGGAACAGCTGGCTAAGCTGTCCGTTGAAAAAGGCTGGCTGCCGCTGTTTGACTTCGCTTACCAGGGCTTTGCCCGTGGTCTGGAAGAAGATGCAGAAGGTCTGCGTGCATTCGCCGCCGTGCATCAGGAGTTGATAGTCGCAAGCTCCTATTCCAAGAACTTTGGTCTGTATAACGAGCGTGTCGGCGCCTGTACGCTGGTGGCTGCTGACGAAGCAACCGTCGATCGCGCATTCAGCCAGATGAAGTCCGTGATCCGCGCTAACTACTCCAACCCACCGGCACACGGTGCGTCTGTGGTCGCGACGATCCTGAGCAACGATGCGCTGCGCGCCATCTGGGAGCAAGAGCTGAACGATATGCGTCAGCGCATTCAGCGCATGCGTCTGCTGTTTGTGAACACGCTGGCTGAGAAAGGCGCTGACCGTGACTTCAGCTTCATCATCAAGCAGAACGGCATGTTCTCCTTCAGCGGCCTGACCAAAGAGCAGGTGCTGCGCCTGCGTGAAGAGTTTGGCGTGTATGCCGTTGCATCTGGCCGCGTGAACGTTGCAGGTATGACGCCTGACAACATGGCGCCGCTGTGCGAAGCCATTGTCGCGGTGCTGTAACCTGCATCCCTAAAAAAAAGCCTGCATCGTGCAGGCTTTTTTATTTTACCGGGTTTACCAGACAGGCATTTCATCCTGAAGGAACGGGTTATGCAACCGCTCATCCCCCAGCGTTGACATTGGTCCGTGTCCAGGGATAAACGTCACATCATCACCTAACGGTAATAACTTCTGCTTAATCGACTGAATCAGCTGACCGTGATCGCCGCGTGGGAAATCACTGCGTCCTACGCCCCCTTTGAAAATCACGTCACCGGAAATCAGCAGACGCGACACGTCATCAAAGAAGACAATATGGCCGGGCGTATGTCCGGGGCAATGCAACACCTGTAAAGTTACATTCCCTACGTTAACGCGATCGTCTTCGTTCAGCCAGCGGTCCGGTGTCAGTGGCTGACAGTCTTCCAGGCCAAACATACGGCTTTGAGCAGGTAATCCCTGTAGCCAGAACTCATCTTCTTTTTCCGGGCCGATAATCGGCACACCGTAGTATTCAGCCAGTTCAGCCGCTGCACCCACATGGTCGAGATGGCCATGGGTGAGTAAAATCTGCATCAGCGTTACACCGCTGGCAGCGACTTCCTGCTTGATTGTCTCAGCGTCGCCACCGGGATCAACAAGCGCGGCCAGTTTAGTTTGTTCACACCAGATCAATGAACAGTTCTGTGAGAACGCGGTAACCGGAATAATACGATAGTTCATACTGCTCCTGTGTTTCGTTATTACCAGTGCCGAACCGGCCCGGTATCAATATGCACAAAGTTGCTACGTGGGTAGTATCCTACACCACCTGCGCGCATAGATAACGCCGCTTTGCGAATATTGGCTAACGAAACGCCCTCAATATGGAAATCCATCGCCTGCCCTTTGGTGTGATAGCTTTTTTTCGCTACCCCACGGCTGTGGGCACGCAGTTCATTGTTGGTATCCAGAGAGCGATAGCCAGAGATGAGCTGCACCGGCCTTTTGGTCCCTAGCAGTCCCTGCAAGCGGTAAAGCTGATCGAATAATCCAGGGTCGATGGCTTTGATTTTATTCGCGCGGAAATCACGGAAAAAATGGTTGAGTCTTGCTAATTCATCCTGAATATAGCCTCTGCCATCGAAAAATTCCGCTTTAAGCGTCTCACCAGTATGCAGATTGTTGAGCGTTAAAATACGCGGACGAGGTGTCGAGAGGGTGGCAAATGCTGGCGTCGGAAGGATGGCTGCTGCGCCCAGCGCAACGCCACCTAACGCCAGCAATTTGCGGCGATTAGCGTCAAATTTGTCCATGATAATCAGGTCTACAGGTAAAAGAAATTGTCAATATGCTTAGCGCACGAAGGGCACCATAACTGGCAAAACCTGTTACGTCAAGGCGCCCAACCCCAGTAAATACGCGGCTTGCAGCCAGATCGCCTCATATTCACCATAACTTACGACAATCATTTTTACCGAACTACTTCATTTACCTGATTAATTGTTCCGCTTTTGGCAAAATTTGTGCGCCGGATCGCGCTGTCAGATCATAATTGTAAATATCTGTACGATACTGGGTACGTCCGTCTGCCCCTACAAACGCCGTCAGATAGTAAAGATTGACCGGAATATTGTGGCGGATATTGACATAACGCGTATCTCCCTGCTTCAGCGCATCTGATATCCGCGTATCGTTCCAGCCTGCATCCTGCAACAGCATATTCGCCAGCTCAGAGGCCTTGTTCACGCGGACACAGCCCGAGCTGAGCGCGCGTGCGTCTTTCTGGAACAAATTATGGTTCGGGGTATCATGCAGATAGATTGCGTCCGAACTTGGCATATTGAATTTGTAACGTCCCAGCGAGTTATGTGCGCCCGGTGCCTGCTGGAAACGGAACGGCAGGTTCGAAGGCGTAATCGTTGACCAGTCCACCATCCAGGGGTCAATCGCTTCTTTGCTGTTCCAGCCACGCATCACCGTATAGTTATGTCGCTCCAGATAACCCGGGTCATTCCAGACCTTAGGCAGAATATCTTTGCGCGCCAGCGTCGGCGGCACGTTCCACGGCGGGTTAACCACCACGTTATTCAGCGCGCTGCTCATCATTGGCGTTTTACGGTCAGGTCGGCCGACAATCACGCGGGACGCCAGCACTTCACTACCGTCCTGATAGTAGACCAGAGAGTACGCCGGAATGTTGACCATAATGCCGGTGGATAACGTGCCCGGCAGCAAGCGCAAGCGCTGGATATTCAACGCCAGCACTCCAGCCCGCTGGGCCGGAGAGACGTTCAGCCAGTCGCGAGTAGATGGACCAATCACGCCGTCAGCGCCCAGCCCCTGCGCGGCCTGGAACTGCTTCACTGCGGCGACCAGCTCGCGATCGTAAGCGGCGGGCTTATTGCTCAACGCAACGGCGGTTTTCTCTTTTACCGGCGCCGACGGGCTGACGACCGCATTTTGCGTCTCGTCACCGGGCAGCGCAATTTTAGGGCCGCTGTCGAGAATGCCGGAGCGTTTCATAATTTCGCGGATCGCAGGCACATCGCTGCTCCACTGCCCCGGACGCAGCGTTGTGGTGCCGCGCAGCTGAGGCCACGGGCGGGAATCCGCAACCAGCTCAAGAAGCGACTGATGCATCGTGGCATACTGCGGATGGGCAGGCGCAAGGCTTGCGATAAAGCGCGGCAGTTCGCCGTTATCCAGCGACAGCTGCCACTGGTTAATGACGGACAGCGCAGGCGTCGCCAGCTTGTACGGCTTACTGCTGTATAACCAGCGGTTGCCGTTCACCGAAATCCCCGCAACAAACTGTAAGTAGCCCATCATGGCATCAGACAGCACCACGTCACGCGCTTGTCCGGTCACGGCAGGATCGGTCAGGAGTTCAACCCAGGTCGTGAACTGCGGCTGAAAACCTGCAATCGCCACTTCAGCCAGCTGCTGCTGGAAGGCACGTACCGCCTCGCGATTTTCCCACATCGGTTTCATATCGCGCGCAGCGTAAAGCAGCGTGAGCTGGTTAATATAAGCGGGAGTATAGCCCGAGGGCAGCCCGGTCATAAGCTGCTGACGTAATGATCCAGTATCGATGCCTTCCGGCAGCGGTTTAATGCCGGCCATGATGACCGTCGCCGGAGACTGATCCAGCGGTTGTGACAGCGACGTCGGCTGCGCGCCCATCGTCGCGGAGCTGTCAGTCGGTACAATTTCAGGCTCATCGGCCTGAGCGGTAAACAGTGGAGCAAACATCACTGTCAGGCACAAACTCAGCGCAGACAGCTTACGACCACGATTTTTCTTAAGCAACATCCCTTGCCCCCTGTTTTTCACGACATGCCCAGTATTCTGGAGCTTTCCTTCAGTATAGAAAGGCATACACGCTGCTGCCTTGCCTTATGTAAAGAAGTTTAAAGATAACGCAGCCCTGAACACAAGTTAAGTGAATAAAAAAAGCGGCGCATGAGCGCCGCTATTTGTCGCTCCCCAGGTTAAGAGGCGTCAGCCGTGCCCGGTAATGACTCCGGTGGCTGCGGGGCGAAACCACGCAGGCCCACGACGTGCACGTGTTCACTGTTCTGGAACACCTTACGCACCAGCTTATAGGTTGTCCCTTTTTCCGGACTGATGTTTTCCGGCGCCGCGATGATGAGCTGCATATCGAGTCGCTCGCAAAGCTCAAACAGCGTGGCGATGGAGCGGGCGTCGAGACGCGCGGCTTCATCGAGGAACAGCAGACGACATGGAGAGATGTCTTTGCCGCGCAGACGGCGCGCTTCATCTTCCCAGCTCTGCACCACCATCACCAGAATCGACATACCGGTACCGATGGCTTCACCGGTAGAGAGCGCACCGGATTCCGCGCGCAGCCAGCCGTCTGAGCCACGGTTAACCTCAACTTCCATTTCCAGATAGTTGCGGTAGTCCAGCAGCTCCTCGCCGATGGTTTGCGGCGTACGCTGGCCCATGTCAATCTGCGGATTCAGACGCTGATACAGCTTCGCCAGCGCTTCGGAGAAGGTCAGGCGGTTACTATTGAACAGATCCTGGTGCTGCTCATGCTGTTCAGACAACACGTCCAGCAGCGTGGAGTGCGCCTCGCGCACGTTCACGTTCAGCCTCACGCTGTTGACCTGGCCAAACGACACGCTTTGCAGGCCCTGGTTCAGCTGACGGATACGGTTCTGCTCGCGCTGAATGGTTTTACGAATAATATTCGCCACGCTGCGGGAGCTGATTGCCAGCTTTTGCTCGCGGGAGGTCAGCTCTTCCGTCAGACGGCCCAGCTCGATCTCCATCTGTTCGATCGCTTCAACCGGATCGTCGGTACGGATGATGTCCTGACGGATACGCTCGCGCAAGTGCTGATACACCGCCACGAAGAACTGGATTTTGCGCTCAGGACGCTTCGGATCTTCGGACATGCGCAGCACGTCGCGCAGGTGTTCGTTATCCGCCACCGCCAGACGCAGCGCGCCCAGCGCCTTATCCGACATAGAACGCAGTTCATCGGCCGACAGATACGCCAGCTCGCGGCGGTGCAGACGACGCTCCACGTTGTTGTCTTTCACCATGCGCATCACCGCGCACCAGCCCGCCTTCGCGGTCACAACCTGCTCGCGCATCTCGTGATAGTCACGTTCCAGCTTGCGCAGGCGACGCGTCAGGTTGTCCATCTCCGCTTCACAGAAGGTCAGCGCTTTTTCCAGCTGATTACGACGCGCACGGTTGTTGCTGAGCTGAGCATGCAGCTCATCGCGGCGAATACGTGCCCGCTCTTCTGCACCGCTGTCGGCGCGCACGCCAATGTCCTGCAACTCTTTATGCAGGTCGTTTAACAGCTCTTTCTTGGTGTCGAAGGAGCTTTTCAACGACGCCATCACCTGACTGTACTGGCTCAGCTGTGCGGCGTGAGTACGCATCCCTTCGCGCGCGCGCGTACGTTCCGCTTCCGCCTGCTCAAGGCGCTGGCGCAGCTTTTCATTAAGATCGCTGTTCCCGCTCAGCATTTCTGCTGAATCGGAGTAGCCGAAGTGCGCGCGACGTTGCACCACTTCCGTCAGGGCAAACGCCTGCTGACGCGCTTCGCGCTGCACCTGCTGTGACCAGGCGTAATCCTCTTTTAACTGTTCAAACTGTTCCGGGTCGCTCTGGAGAACGGAAACCATCGGCTCCAGCTTCGCCAGCTGATTGCCGTGCTGCTGCACAAAGCGCGCGGCTTCCTGCGCCTCGTCCAGTCGTTCCTGAATTTCATCCACGCGGTCGGCGAGCGTATCGTCCGCCAGCAGGTTCAGGCGCGGCAGAATGCGGTTAAGCGCCGCAACGCCCTCTTTCGCCTGCTCGAACTGGACGCGGCTCTGCTGGTTGTCATTTTCATGGCTAGCCAGCGCACGCTCCAGCTCACCGCGGCGGGTGTTGAGCTTGCGAATTTCGGCTTCCGGATCGGGCTCAAAGGCCACGCCCAGATGGCTGCCGATAAAGCGGCTGAACGCCTGATGCAGACGCTGCGTTTTTTGTACATCAAACGAGAGGGTCGCAAAACGTTCAGAAAGCGTTTCGCGCTCGGCATGCAGGCTTTCAATGCGGCTTTCACGCGCGGCGCGGCCAAACAGCGGCAGTTCCGGGAAGCGCGAATAGCGCCACTGGCGATCGGCGATTTTCACCACCACCGCTTTTTCCAGCTCGTCAACGCTGAATACGCTGTCATCAAACGACTGCGGATCTCCTTCGATGAGGTAGAGATCTTCCGGGCAGTCTTCCAGCCCTGCAAGCTGGTCAGAAATCAGCGACAGATCCGGCACCACAATCGCGTTACGGGATGGACCGTACAGCGCGGAGAAGTACGGCGCATCGTCCAGACCAACATCGTCGTAAATTTCAGACAACAGCACGCCGCCGAAACGCTCGGCTAAGGCATTCAGACGCGGATCTTCTGAGCCGCCAGGCTGGCTTAAACGCTCGATTTCTTCATCGACGTCACGCTTGCGCGCGCCCACTTCGTCACGCTCAACAATCGCTTCACGCTCACGCTCCAGCAGCTGTTGCATGTATTCGGTGACGTCCTGGCTGGAGGCAAACTCCTGGCCACACTGTTCGCTGAGCTGGTTCAGGCTGCTTTGTGCAGCCAGCCAGATCGGCGCACGCTGTAAGAGCGTCTTCGAACGGGACTGAAGCTGTTCCAGCTCCTGACGCAGCGTCATGCGCTGTTCGCTGGCATTCGATACGGTATCGGACAGGGCCGCAATACGCGCTTCCAGTTCCTGATGCAGGGCCTCAAGCTCGTCGAAATCGTAATTTTTACCCTGACGCTTGCAGAATTCCGCCAGCAGACGCTCGGCTTCCTGCTGTTCACGCAGACGCTGTTCCAGCTCGTTCAGGCGCATGCGCAGCGGCTGCACCTGCTCGGCCAGATGGCGCTGATTAACGCCGTCGCGCAGCAGCTCACGGGCAACGTCCCACGCTTCGTTACGCGCCAGCGGACCGTTAATCGCCACCACCAGCTGGTACGCCTGCTCAAACTGGCTATGCGCCGTTTGCGCCACGCTCATTTTCTGATCGAGAGAAAGCAGTTTCTCAGTGGCTTCCTGCTCTTTGGCCTGGAAGGTATCCAGCCATTCGTCAGCGCTTTCCGGGGTCAGGTCCGGCAGATGGCACAGCTCTTTGGCACGCTGCAACGCCTGCAACGCCTGGTTGTACTGAATCGCACGCGTCTGCTGCACGTCCAGCGCCTGCTGGTAGTCAGCGAGCTGGCTTTTCAGCTCATCCACTTCCAGCTCGGCGGCTTCCGCGCGGGCTTCGTTCTCTTCCTGCAATTCGGCAGCTTCGGCCACCACTTCATTTTGCTCTTCAAGACGAATTTGCAGCTCATCAAGATCGGCTTCGTAGCGCTCGATTTTTTCCTGCTGACGCAGCGCGGTCTGCACCAGATTCAGATGATCGCTGGCCGCCTGGTAATCGGCTTCCAGATCCCCTTCCGCACCATTGTGCTCGCCCAGTTCGCGCGCCATTTCGACATGCTTATACTGCTCGGCCACCAGCTGTTTGCGGGAGGTAAACAGCTCGCGGCGATACTCCAGCGCCTGATCGAGATGAATACGGCGCTCGTTGGCGTGGCGCATATAGTCCGCCGCCACGTAGTTGGTGGCTTCGCTGATCAGGTGCTTAAACAGGTCCCGGTCAGACTGCGTAACGCGAATCGCTTCCAGCGTCATGCGGTTTTCACGCAGCGCGGCTTCCATATCCTGGAAGGCCTTACGCACGCCGCTGTTTTCCGGCAACAGGTAGTCGCGCAGGGAGCGGGTAATGGCGCTGGAGATACCGCCGTACAGGGAGGCTTCAATCAGACGGTAGTATTTACTACGATCTGACGCGCTGCGCAGACGACGGGCTACCACGCCGAGATCGAACATCAGAGAGTGGTAGTCGGTAATGGAATTAAACTGCTTAAACTGCACGCCTTCGATAGCTTCCAGCTTGTCTTTCAGCTCCTGGAGCGTCAGGACGCGCGCCTGACGTTCATTCAGGGTTTCCGTCAGCAGCGCGGTTGGCTGTACGGAGGTAGGCAGCCCCTGGATCGCAAACGGTTTGATATCTACTTTACGATCGCGGCCGGCAACCTGTTGCAGACGCACGCCTACAACCACGCGCTGATGGCGGGAGTTGATCACGTCCAGCACTGAATAACAAACGCCCGCTTTCAGCTTACCGTGCAGACCTTTATCACGAGAGCCGCTCGTGGCGCCCGCTTCAGTGGTGTTACGGAAGTGCAGCAGGGTCAGGTCAGGTATCAGCGCCGTCACGAAGGCCGCCATGGTGGTGGATTTACCCGCCCCGTTACCGCCGGAGAGCGTTGTCACCAGCTCATCCAGATCGAAGGTTCGGGCAAAGAAGCCGTTCCAGTTAATCAGCGTCAGTGAGCGAAATTTACCGCGTTCAATCATTACTCTTCCTCCCCGCTATCCGGCTGATTCTCTTCGTGCTCGTCATTGAGCTGCAAATGGTTTTCCACCGGCATCGCTTCACCGTCACGTATCATGCGCAGCTGCGCTTCACGCGCATCATCACCCGCACGCACGTCGGCGCCAAAACGGAAGACCGATTCGGTGATGCGGAACTTGCTGCTGTCGTGACCCATGAACCAGACCATTCCCAGACGGCGTAGACGGTTAAGGGATGAGCGAACTTTTTCCTGTAATTTCTGACGGTCCAGATCGGACCCCGTTGAGCGGTTATTCACCAGCTTGAGCAGCTTGCTTTCATCCGCCAGCGACAGCAGCTCATCGTAAAGCTCCTGTTGGGTGAAGATCCCTTCATTCGCCAGACGTTCCGGGCTGAGATAGAGGTAGCAGAGAATTTTGCCGACCATCATATCCAGTTCGGAAAGCACCGAGCGCGGAATAAGCGTGGTAGAGCGCGGACGCAGGTAGAAAAACCCTTCCGGCGCGCGGATCAGCTCAACGTTATAGCGAGCGTAAAACTCTTCCAGGTACTCCTGAAAGTCCATCAAAAAGGCGTGATTATCCAGCTCGTCAAGGCCAATGTGACGACCGGCACGCAGCTGGCTGTCCAGCGCCGGAAACAACGGATTCGCCAGCGCCTGTGCCAGCTTAACTGGCATCACTTGTTCAATATTTGTCAATGACATGCGCCTGTACCTTGGCTCCGTAATCGTTAATCGGCTGCCACTTCGGCGGCAGTCCGGTGAAATCGGCTTGTGCGATGCCCAGGCGCACCGCCTGGTCTACAACAATGCGGGCAACATCGAAGTGGCGCGCGCGCGGATACTGCGCCAGATAGTCGCGTACCACGAGGCCAAGATCCAGCGGTGCTTGTCTGGTTTTGTAGACAGCGAGCTGTTCTTCGATCATCGCCGCAAGCTGCTCGCGAATTTCGTTAAATTCTTCGTATTCCAGATCCGGCGGCAGTTCACCGGTGACCTCTTCATCGCGCAGCGCCATCTCTTCGTCGCGCATATCCAGCAGACGATCGGCGTTGGCGTGGGTCAGCGCCCACGGCGCATCGAAATAGGTCTGTACCGACTGGCGCAGACGTTGAGCAAAGACGCGATTCTTATCCATATCGATGGCGGTACGGATAAATTTATGCACGTGGCGGTCGTAACCGATCCACAGGTCGATTGACTGCTGGCCCCAGCTGATAATGCGGTCAAGCTTGCTCTGCAAATCAAACACCAGACGGTCGATAAAATGCAGATCGTCGTGCGCCATTGTCGCGTCCTGGATGCGCAGCAGATTGGCCTGTAGCTTATCCCCCGCCGCCTCCAGCGTATCCTGCAACTCACGCAGCGTACCGGACGTTTCTGACAGCAAGAGTTCACAGCTGGAGATAGCCGCACGCCAGTCTTTATTAAGCAGTTGAGCGATATCGTCTTTCACCTGCTGCTGCTGTTCGTCCATCAGACGTTGAGTCAGATCGATACTGTCGAAAATCTCGGCGACCGAGTATTTCAGCGGCGCGTAAACGTTGCGATGCCAGTGGAATTCGTCACCGTTTTCATCAGCCGCGTCGGCGGCACGCTTCAGCTCACCTGCAACAATAGAGAGCTGCATGGAGAGACGCAGCGTGGAAAATTCGCGCTGGCGGATGTAATAGTCGGTAATGCCAATGCCCAGTGGCGTAAGACGATAGATGGCGTTTCCTTCCGCCTGCTCGCTGGTAAAGCGGTTCAGCAGACGTTGACGCACCATATCATTGATTGCGTTGTTGGCACGCACGCTAATGGTTTCGCTGGTTTGCTCAAACGCATCACTGACGTGGCGGAACGCATCCACCAGTTCGCCTTCACTCATTTCGCCATCCAGGCGTTCGCCGTTTAGCGTCGCAACCGCCAGCAGGAATGAGAGTCTGTCTACCGGCAGCGAGATGGAGAAATCGTTTTTCCTGGCCCAGGCAACCAGTTCGGGGACTGTCTGGGAAAATTCACTCATAGATTATCCTTGCATCTGCGGCTTGCGCGCGGTGACGTGTATATAGCGGCCAAGGCTCAGATAAGGCTCCTGGCGGCAGTACCGCGTCTCTATTTCTGTTAAGGCGTCTAAACAGTCATCCTGTTTTTGTTTATCACGCAGATAATCATGAAACACCCTCACGCCGGTTTTGCCGGTAATTTCCCAACCGATCTCCTCCAGCCAGCCATAGACCTGCTGCGGTTCACGGGGGAAATCCGGTGAAAGCGTGCGTCGTTTCTTTTTATACATGCCCTGCTGTACGTAGCCAAAATTGCCGACCAGCACGTTTCGCATTAGCAGGCCGTTGGCATTGTAAAACATCAGCGATAACGCACCGCCCGGGCGCAACATCGACCACAGCGTTTTTAACATCGCCTGGGGTTCGGCGATCCATTCGAGCACAGCATGAAACAATATCAGATCAACCTGCGTTTCCAAATGCTGCGGAATGTCCTGAGCGGCGCAATGTATAAAATGCATGTTGTCGCTCACACCTTTCTCTTCTGCCGCTCGCCCGGCGCGCGCAACCATCTCGGCAGAAAGATCGCAAAGCGTGACGTGATGTCCCCGCTGCGCCATCAGAATTGCAGTCTGACCTTCCCCACCGCCGGCATCCAGCACGCGCAACGGTCGGTCACCGAATTCAGCCAGCAGCTTGTCCAGATCCTGCCAGAGGATCGTCTGACGAAGCTGACCTTTGGTGGTGCCATAAATGTTGCGCGAAAACTTTTCCGCGATGTCATCAAAATTGCGATCCCGCATTGGGAGGGTTCCACTCACTGCAAAACCGCTATTTTGTCACACCCGCGCGGAGAATGAACCACTCTGGTGTAATATCACCGACAATCGCCTGCTGTATGGTTAAAAAAGGAACCAAAAAGGATGCTTTTTACCCTAAAAAAATATATCGGAGGCATGATGCTTCCCCTTCCCCTGCTGTTGCTTCTCATCGCGCTGGGGCTGGCAATGATATGGTTTAGCCGCTTTCAGAAAAGCGGTAAATCCCTTGTTACCGTGGGCTGGCTGGCGCTGCTGTTACTCAGCCTGCAACCGGTCGCTGACGGTTTATTACGTCCGATTGAAAACACCTACCCAACGTGGCAGGGAAATCAGAAGGTGGGCTATATCGTGGTGCTGGGCGGCGGGTATACCTGGGATCCGAACTGGGCGCCCAGCTCGAACCTGATCAACAACAGCCTGCCGCGCCTGAACGAGGGGATCCGCCTGTGGCTGGCCAATCCTGGATCGAAGATGATCTTCACGGGCGCTGCGGCAAAAACCAACCCGGTCAGTACCGCTGAAGCAGGAGCAAGAGTGGCTGAATCGCTTGGCGTACCTCGTTCCGCCATCATCACGCTGGATAGCCCAAAAGATACCGAAGAAGAGGCGGCGGCGGTGAAACAGGCCATCGGTGATGTACCGTTCCTGCTGGTGACTTCTGCTTCACACCTGCCGCGCGCAATGATTTTCTTTGAGAAGGAGGGCCTGCATCCGCTTCCTGCTCCGGCAAACCAGCTGGCCATTGACGCCCCGCTCAATCCGTGGGAACGGATAATCCCGTCCCCGGTATGGCTGATGCACAGCGACCGCGTCGGCTACGAGACGCTTGGCCGCTTGTGGCAGTGGCTTAAAGGTTCGTCAGGCAAGCCAGGGCAGGAGTGATTTTGCGGCCAGATCGAAACTGGCGCGATTAAAGCGCCCGGTGTTGACCAGTTGCGCCACCTCATCCCAGAGAAGATAGAGCCAGCGTCGCCAGAGAAAGGCCTCCGCAACGGGGGCGCGCTGAAGATAGTGCCAGAGCAAATCTTCCGCCGCCCCGCCCTCGCTCAGCCTGAACAGTTCGTACTCGCGCGGCGCCCAGAGCATGATCCCCGGCCCGACCATCGCCAGCAGTTGGTCGCTGCGCGAGTCTTTAAGCATACTGCGTAGCGTGAAGTTGCCGTGAACCAGCACGCAGTTGTCGTTAAAACCCTCAAACAGCGCCGGCAGACATTCCCGGGTGCGGAACAGAATACGTTTGTCCTGCATCGTTAAGCCGGTGTTGTTGAACTGGTTCAGCGTGCCCCACAGCACTTCGACACGCTGGCGATACCACAGCGGCCACAGGTTTTCCTGGGTGCTGTCTACCGCGCCAACAAGACCCCGGCTGTCCTGCCGATGCCAGGCAAGCAGAGCCTCGACAATCTGATCTTTCAGCTGTTCCCAGCGCTCCGGTGTACGCGTCGGGGCTTCAACAGAAACCCCGCGTAAACGCTCGATAAGCAGAACATCCGGGCCGGGATGCTCCTCATGGGTCATCACGCCGTAGACCGTCGGCATACGGACAGTCCCTTCCCGCGCAAGCATTGACATTTTCCAGGCCAGCTGTCTGGCGACGCCCGGCGAGGTAAAACTTCTGGCCATCAGCGGCATGGGGTTTCCCTGACTGTCATACAACGACCAGAGTGCGGTATCGGCCTTTTCATTCACGCATTCCACCCGGCTTAGCTTTTCGCCAAGGAGATGGCTGAGTTCAGCACGCAGCTGTTCCATATGAGATTACCCCCATTAAGACTACTGCTTTTATAATGAGCGCGCGAAACCCGGATGTCACCCGGTAGAGATCAATAATGAAAAAGAAAAGGAAAATCGCCTGGCGGGAGAGCATCCCCCCCAGACGAGGGGATGCCAGCGAATTAACGCATTTCGACGCGTACGCGCTCGAGATCTTCAGGGGTATCCACGCCGGTGCCGGGGATTTCCTGGGCAACCGCAACGTGAATTTTCTCGCCGTACCACAGCACGCGAAGTTGTTCGAGCATTTCAATATGCTCCAGCGGGCTTGGTGCCCAGGCGACGTAGCGACGAATAAAGCCGGCGCGGTAGCCGTAAATACCGATGTGGCGCAGGAAGGTTTCGCCGATTGTCTCTTTCGATTGCGCGAAACGATCGCGATCCCACGGAATGGTGGCGCGGGAGAAATAGAGCGCGTAGCCCTCTGCGTCCATGACCACTTTCACCGCATTCGGATTGAACGCCTCTTCAGCGTGGTGAATCGGCACCGCGAGGGTTGCCATCCCGACCTGACGCCGAGCCAGGTTGTTGGCCACCTGACGGATAATCGCCGCCGGGATCATCGGCTCATCGCCCTGCACGTTCACAATCACCGTCTCGTCGCTGAAACCGCATTTTTCGACGACTTCCGCCAGGCGCTCGGTGCCTGACTGATGATCGGCACGGGTCATGCACACTTCCCCACCCGCGGCCTCAACCGCGCGCGCGACATCCGGGTGATCGGTGGCGACGATGACACGTCCGGCGCCCGATTCGCGTGCCCGTTCAAGGACATGCACAATCATCGGTTTGCCATTGATATCCACCAGCGGTTTACCTGGCAGGCGCGTTGAAGCATAACGCGCAGGGATAATGACAACAAAACTCATGGTTTGATCTCTTCTGCCACCAGTGAACGGGCTTCATTTTCCAGCAGGACCGGAATACCGTCACGCAGCGGGAACGCCAGGCTGTCCAGTTTGCAAATCAGCTCTTGTTTATCCTGGCTGTAATACAGTTTGCCGTTGCACACCGGGCAGGCAATAATTTCTAGTAAACGGTGATCCATAGTTCCTCCGTATGGGTAATCGCTAAAGCTTATCACATTCCCTTTTCAGGGAGTGTCTGTTTCCCAGCCATCTCGACAGGTCGCAAACAGCTCCACAGGCACGCGACCGAGTACAATTTCATGCGCCCCCTGCCAGCGCGCAAATTCACTGAGCGCAGTCGTTAACCCTTTTTCCAGGCCAGCCGTCACCTTTATGCCCTCTTCCAGCCAGAGCGCGATAATTTCAAGCATGCCGGTTTTACGGTGCATTTTAGCGTCCATGCGCCCGACAAGCTGTCCTTTGTGCAGCAGCGGCAAAACAAAATAACCATACTGACGCCTGGGCGCCGGGGTGTAGCATTCCAGACGGTAGCTGAAATCAAACAGCTGTTCGGCCCGCTTTCTGTCCCAGACAACGGGGTCGAACGGCGACAGCACGGCACTGTGGGTCGCCTGGAGTTTGCCCTCCTGCGCCTGCGCCAGCAGAGGGAACAAATCCGCATGCAGCCACATTTCACCTAACGACTCTACCGAGACCGGCATGACGCGCTGTTCGCGCTGCCACGTTTCGAGCAGTGGTTTTAGCTGCGGCTGACGCAGACGATAATAATCCGCCAGCCACTGCGGGCGGAAGATGCCAAGGCTGCGGGCGCTGTTCCCGAGCATGATGGCTTCGGCTACGTCCTGAGACAGCAGGTCACGCGTATCGTCCCAGTGAGGCATAACGCGGTGCGTGAGGTCATAGACGCGCTGAAAGTTGCGGCGCTCGACCACCATCACTTTGCCCGACGTAAACAGCCCTTCAAGATGGCGTTTGTGCGGTTTCCACTCCCACCATCCGCTGGCGCCTTTTCGCGGGTGTTCAAAATCCGCGGAGCGTACCGGACCGTTTTTCTGAATATGGGCAATCAGTTGTTCTATTTCATCCGCGTGTTCCACCATCCACTCCTGGCGGTATTTCCAGCCCATTTTGTCCGGGGCGAGCATGCGGTGACGCACCAGTGCAAAATCGCTGCGCGGGAGAAAACAGGCTTCATGCGCCCAGTATTCCATCAGTTCGCCCTGACTCAGCGCATTATCCAGCCACTGCGGAGGATAGTTTCCCAGGCGGCTAAACAGGACCAGATACGGGCTACGCGCCACGATGTTAATGGTGTCGATTTGCAGCAACGACATGCGTTGCACGGTAGAGAGGATATCAGCTGGCTGCGCGCGGCGGCGGGGCTTTTTCAGAAGCCCCTGGGCGGCAAGATGCAGGTTTCGTGCGGCTGCAAGTGAGAGTTGCGGTAGAGACATGCGTTTTCCTGTCAGTCAAAGCACCACCGGAACCGCGTAGAAGTTACTGCACTAACGCGAGCAGTTCCTTGAGCAAATGTTCCGGCTGTTCGCCGCTGAGTTCAGCGTCAACCGGCAGATACCACCAGTTTTCTTTCGCAAAGGCCCCGCATTTTACCGCGTCTTTTTCCGTCATGATCAGCGTCTGGCCCGGCGCTGCCAGCCTTTCAACCTCTTCGGCAACTAACGCCTGGTGATCGGCCAGCGGCACCCGTTTATCAAGCTTTGCGCCGCACTTCTCCAGCGTTGCGAAGAAACGCGGCGGATGACCTATACCGGCCATCGCAACCAGATGTTCCAGTTGCGCGACATCTTTACGCTCGCCGGTCAGCATATTTACGGCCTGTCCGGGACGAAGAAGCATCGGGATTTCGCCCGCTCTGGCTTCACCACCGTTCACAATCACGGCATCGACGGTTTTCAGGCGCGACGCACGCTCGCGCATTGGACCGGCTGGAAGCCACCAGCCGTTGCCAAAACGCCGCACACCGTCAATGACCACGATCTCTTTGTCACGCGCCAGCGCGTAATGCTGCAAACCATCATCGGTAATGATGATTTGTACATCATGCTCCGCAAGCAGTGCCTTCACGGCATCACTGCGCACCGGCGATACCGCAACCGGCGCGCCGGTACGCTGGTAAATCAGTACCGGCTCATCACCGGCTTCAGCGGTTGTCGTAGCTGGGCTCAGCACCAGTGGATACTGCGCCGCTTTACCACCGTAACCGCGTGAGACAACTCCCGGGCGGATACCGCGCCTCTGGAGCTGCTCTGCCAGCCAGATCACCACCGGGGTTTTGCCGTTTCCACCCGCCGTCAGGTTGCCGACCACCACTACCGGTACCGGTGCGCGCCAGGCGCGCTTGATCCCAAGGCGGTAAAGCAGACGAATAGCACCGCTCACCAGGCCATACAGCCAGGAGAGCGGGAGAAGCAGCACCCACAGAGGGGATTCACCCGACCAGATGCGTGCAATCATTGACCGAACTGCATTTTATGAAGCTGCGCGTAAACACCACGCTGTTCCAGCAGGTCCGCATGGCTGCCGCGTTCAACGATCACGCCATCTTCCACCACCACGATTTCGTCAGCCTGTTCGATGGTCGACAGACGGTGCGCGATAACCAGCGAGGTACGGTTTTTCTGTAATTCATCCAGAGCAGACTGGATAGCGCGTTCAGATTCCGTATCCAGTGCGGACGTTGCTTCATCGAGGATCAGAATCGGACTGTTGCGCAGCAGCGCACGGGCAATCGCGATACGCTGACGCTGACCACCGGAGAGCAGCACCCCGTTTTCGCCAATGATCGTATCCAGACCGTTATCCATTTTGTTAATGAAGTCCATCGCATAGGCCATACGCGCCGCATTCTCGATCTCTTCACGGCTGTACTCTTCGGTACGGGCATACGCAATGTTGTTCGCCACCGTATCGTTGAACAGATGCACGTTCTGCGAGACCAGCGCGACCTGGTTACGCAGCGACTGGAGGGTATATTCCCGCAGGTCGTGACCATCAAGCAGGATCTCGCCCTGGTCGATATCGTAGAAACGGGTAATCAGGCTGGCAATGGTCGACTTGCCCGAACCGGAACGACCGACCAGCGCGACGGTTTTACCCGCCGGGATGGACAGGCTGATATCACGCAGCGCCGGCACTTCACGGCCTGGATAGGTAAAGGTCACGTTACGGAATTCCAGGTCGCCTTTAGCGCGCTCGATCACGCGTGTACCTTCATCTTTTTCCTGTTCGGAATCGAGGATGCTGAACAGCGTCTGACAGGCTGCCATCCCGCGCTGGAACTGGGCGTTGACGTTAGTCAGCGATTTCAGCGGACGCATCAGCGCGATCATGGATGAGAACACCACGGTAATGGTACCCGCAGTCAGGGTTTCCATGACGCTCGGGAAGCTTGCGGCATACAGGACGAAGGCCAGGGCCAGAGAGGCAATCAGCTGAATGATCGGATCGGAAATCGACGAGGCCGATACCATTTTCATCCCTTGCAGACGCATTCTGTTGCTGACCTTGTCAAAGCGTTTGGTTTCGACTTCCTGACCGCCGAAGATCAACACTTCCTTATGGCCTTTCAGCATCTGCTCGGCGCTGGTAGTCACCTGCCCCATCGTATTCTGCATATTTTTACTGATGTTGCGAAAACGCTTTGATACCACGCGGATCGCGATGGAGACAATCGGCGCCAGCACAATAAGGATCAGCGACAGTTGCCAGCTGTAATAGAACATCATCGCGAACAGGCCGATGATGGATGCGCCTTCACGCACAACGGTAATCAGTGCGCTGGAAGAGGACGACGCAACCTGCTCTGAATCGTAGGTAATACGCGACAGCAGGGTACCGGTTGACTGCTTATCAAAGAATGAGACCGGCATCCCCATCATATGGCTGAATAACCGACGGCGCATGGTCATCACCACTTTACCGGATACCCAGGAGATGCAGTAGCTGGATACATAGCTGGAGATTCCGCGTAAGATCATCAGCCCAATAACCACCAGCGGCATCCATAGCAGCACTGAACGATCCGTTTTACCGAAACCGTCATCCAGTAACGGTTTGAGAAGCGATAACATAAACGTATCGCTGGCTGCGTTGAGGATTAACGCTACGCCCGCCACGATCAAGCCTGCTTTGAAAGGAGCAATCATCGGCCAGAGCCGGCGGAACGTTTGCCACGTGGAGAGATCTTTGTCGTTATGCATTCAAAAAACCAGCATTTGTTGAAATAGCCGCATATTCTACCCGTTATCTACGGGCGCGCCAAACCACTGATGATACCAACGCGGTAAATAGTGTTCACGTAAGCGGCGAATTTGCCGACTTTGGTGCGAAAACGTCACAGATATCTGTCCGGACTGCGGAGTATCAAGCCAGAGATATCCCTCAGTTCGATAGCGCCTGACTACTTTGATGGAAGGGAAACGCCACGCGTTATAGCGGGCCATCGAGGCCAGCGAAACCTGTCCCTCCACGCGCTGTAGCAGCGGTGTTGAAGATGACGTGTTACTTCCATGATGCGGCACCTGAATCAGTGTAGACGCTAGTTGACGCCAGCGGTGGCTCAGCATTGCCAGTTCTGCCTGCCCTTCAATATCTCCGGTCAGTAAAACGCTTTGTTCGCCGTCATCGATTTTTACCACGCAGGAGCGGTTGTTACCTTTTGCCGAGGTATTTTCGGGTGGCCAGTGCACGGAGAACGTTAAACCCTGCCACTGCCATCGCTCTCCACGAAAGCAAGGAAGATGCCCGGCCCAGGATAAGGGGCTTCTGATCCACATTGCGGGCCAGGCAGCTTTTAGCGATGCCAGTCCCCCCGCGTGGTCGAGATGTTCATGGCTCAGGATCACCCCTTCCGGCCTCAGATGATGCCAGCGTAGCCAGGGGATAATCAGCTGCTGCCCGCTGTCCCCACCGGGCCATGCCAACCCAGTGTCATACAGAATGGCCTTCCCGTGACGCTCAATGACCATCGCCAGCCCCTGCCCTACATCCAGCATATGCAGGGACCAGCTGTCTGTTTTGGCCCTGTGCCAGAGGGGAAATGCCAGCACCACGCTGCCTGCCAGACAGACTGCGGGTACTGCACTGAAGGCCCTGAATCGCCAGCCAATGATCAGCAGCCATGGCAGTAACGTCAGGTATTGCCAGCGTTCATCAACGTCCTGCCAGCCATTCGGTAAACGCATCAATAGCCAGAAAAGCCCTGCCAGAGATTTATCGGCAGCCAGCCAGACGATACTTTCCAGCGTCGCCACCGGAAACAGATGCAGAAACATGCCGAGCAGGATCAGCGGAACTGAGATAAACGTGACCAGAGGAACGGCAAACAGATTCGCCGCCAGCGAGGAGAGACTGAAACCATGGAAAATCAGCACCTGAAGCGGCAACAGAAGCAGCAGCATACCGACCTGCAAATACAACAGCGTAACCAGCGGCCGCAGGCACCGGCCACGTTGCCAGAGCGGGAGAGGCAACCACTGATACCAAAAAATAAGCGCGGCGACCGCAAACGCTGATAGCGCCAGGCTTTGTGACAGGACCGCCAGTGGATCGAAAACCAAGATCGCCGCCACGCAGGTAAGCCATACCTGCCAGGGCGACCACTGGCGACCGCTCATTTTTAATGCCGCCAGTACCACAAGCGCGATAACCGTGCGCAGCGCAGGCGGCTGTAAGCCTGTTAGCCATGCGTAAAACGCGGCAAAAATCAGCCCTGCCAGCAAGGGGATTTGCCAGATAATCCAGCGGCCCGGCAGGAAGAACTGGATGCCTCGCGCCAGAAACCAGATGACAGAAGCGGCCAGCGCAATATGCAATCCCGAGATTGCCATCAGATGCATCGTTCCGGTCTCACGCATCAGGTTTTTTATCTCCCGCGAGACCGACAGCCGCTCCCCCATTCCCAGCCCCAGTATCACGGGTCCCCACTGATATGCTGAAAGCGTACTCTGTAGTGATGTCAGGTACTGCGCACGCAGGCTACAGCCTTCGTCAACGAGCGCCGCATGGGTAAACCGTCCACTCAGCGTCTGATGTCGGGCAAAGGCATTTTTCTGTGAATCATAGCCGCCATCGTTGAGTTCTCCGTGTACCACCCTGAGCCGCAGGGTCATTGCCCAGCGTTGACCCACGCAGACGTTTTGCGGCAGATAGTTGCCATACAGCGCCACGCCCATGGCAGCCCACACACGTTCTCCATTGAGGCTGACAATCCTTCCCTGATGCATCGTTGCGCCGTCCGTTGCGGTAATGACCACCTCGGCCTGCTGCGGAACTTTCGTTAAATGGTTCATCGGCCACACGCTTTCCTGAGCGGCCAGGATCCCCCAGCACATAAAAAGCAATGCGAGGCCTGAAAACCTGAGCCATTTTCTCTGCTGTACTGATAACGCAATTCCTGCGGCAATCAGCAACCAGACAATATGCAATTCTGGCAAAACGGGTAACCAATAGAGCGGGATTATGGCCAGAAAGGCGCACATACTGATAACGTGGATCCTCATCTTCACCTCCATGTTTCAGGCGATTATGCGGCGGGACTGATGCGTCGTCAGATAGAAAAGGCGTGATTTACAGCGGACGCTGCAACGTTTTTTAGCGTTTACAGTAAAGAGAAAATTTAAATGCGGCGCGTATTCAGAAATGCAGGGGCGGGATACAAAAAAAGCACCCTAAGGTGCTTTCTTTAAACTCAGTTTAACCCTGATGATTAAACTCAGTTACCGTAAATATTGGCGCGATCGCGCAGTTCTTTACCCGGCTTAAAGTGCGGAACATACTTTCCTTCCAGCTCCACTTTATCGCCAGTCTTCGGGTTACGCCCGGTACGTGGTGCACGATAGTGCAGGGAAAAACTACCGAAACCGCGGATTTCAATGCGCTCGCCCTGGGCAAGAGTGGTAGCCATATGCTCCAGCATCTCTTTAACGGCATCTTCCACAGCCTTGGCAGGGATATGCGGTTGCTGACTGGCAAGTCTTTCAATCAATTCTGACTTGGTCATGATTCCTCCGGTTCCTTTCAAACCCATTAGCTGAACAGCTTATTAAACAAGGGCGGCCGTAGCCGCCCTTTGTTATTGATTACAGGACGAATCCTGCAATCTGTCAAGTCTGCTCTCCATCCTTCGCGCTGTAAATGCGTTACAGCTCAAATGATGGTGCGAACCTGAACTTACTCGCCTTTAGCTGCTTTGAAAGCTTCAGCCATTGCGTTGTTAGAGAAGTTTGCATCTTCCTGTTTGTTCACAGTTGCGATTGCATCTTTCTCATCAGCTTCGTCTTTAGCACGAACAGACAGGCTGATTGCACGGTTCTTACGGTCAACACCGGTGAACTTAGCTTCAACGTCGTCACCAACGCTCAGAACCAGAGTTGCATCTTCAACGCGGTCACGTGAAGCTTCGGAAGCGCGCAGGTAACCTTCAACGCCGTCAGCCAGTTCTACGGTTGCGCCTTTAGCGTCAACAGCAGTCACTTTACCGTTTACGATTGCGCCTTTCTTGTTCAGTGCAACCCAGTTGTTGAACGGATCTTCTGCAAGCTGTTTAACGCCCAGGGAGATACGCTCACGCTCTGCGTCAACTTGCAGAACAACTGCTGCGATTTCGTCGCCTTTTTTGTATTCACGAACTGCTTCTTCGCCTGCAACGTTCCAGGAGATGTCAGACAGGTGAACCAGGCCATCGATGCCGCCGTCCAGGCCGATGAAGATACCGAAGTCAGTGATAGACTTGATTTTACCTTCAACACGGTCACCCTTGTTGTGGGTTTCCGCGAACTGCTGCCATGGGTTGTTTTTGCACTGCTTCAGGCCCAGGGAGATACGACGACGTTCTTCGTCGATATCCAGAACCATCACTTCCACTACATCACCAACGTTAACAACTTTGGATGGGTGGATGTTTTTGTTGGTCCAGTCCATTTCGGAAACGTGCACCAGACCTTCAACGCCTTCTTCGATTTCAACGAAGCAGCCGTAGTCAGTCAGGTTGGTTACGCGACCAGTCAGTTTAGTACCTTCTGGGTAACGCTTAGCGATAGCTACCCATGGATCTTCGCCCAGCTGTTTCAGGCCGAGGGATACACGAGTACGCTCGCGGTCGAACTTCAGCACTTTAACAGTGATTTCGTCGCCCACGTTCACGATTTCGCTTGGGTGCTTAACGCGTTTCCACGCCATGTCGGTGATGTGCAGCAGGCCATCAACGCCGCCCAGGTCAACGAATGCGCCGTAGTCAGTGAGGTTCTTAACGATACCTTTGACTTCCATGCCTTCCTGCAGGTTTTCCAGCAGCTGATCGCGTTCTGCGCTGTTTTCGGATTCGATAACGGCACGACGGGAAACAACAACGTTGTTACGCTTCTGGTCCAGCTTGATTACTTTGAACTCAAGCTCTTTGCCTTCGAGGTGCAGGGTGTCACGGACTGGACGAACGTCTACCAGAGAACCTGGCAGGAACGCACGAATACCATTCAGCTCAACAGTGAAGCCACCTTTAACTTTGCCGTTGATAACACCGACCACAGTTTCAGCTTCTTCGTAAGCTTTTTCCAGCGTGATCCATGCTTCGTGACGTTTAGCTTTCTCACGAGACAGCAGGGTTTCGCCGAAGCCGTCTTCTACTGCGTCCAGAGCAACGTCAACTTCGTCACCTACCTGGATTTCCAGCTCGCCCTGGGCGTTTTTGAACTGCTCAGCCGGGATGGCAGACTCAGATTTCAGACCGGCGTCAACCAGTACAACGTCTTTGTCGATAGCAACAACAACGCCACGAACGATGGAACCCGGACGGGTTTCGATTTCTTTTAAGGATTCTTCAAACAGTTGAGCAAAAGATTCAGTCATGTTTAATCTTCAGGTTAATATTAACGTCCACCTGGCTCCGTGCCGGATGGGGTTGTTTCACATACCCGCCGTCAATCCATTGCAGCGGGGGTACTGCTAAATCGGTCGCGATTACGCGAGTGCCAGTTTTTGGCGCGCATATTGTAGCGCTTTTTCAATCACTTGCTCAATAGTTAAACTGGTTGAATCCAGCACTAATGCGTCTTGCGCGGGAACAAGTGGTGCGACGGCGCGGTTACGATCGCGGTCATCGCGCTCTTTTATCTCGGATAAAAGGCGATCAAAGTTAACACTAAACCCCTTTTCCTGCAACTGAAGCATGCGGCGATGGGCACGTTCTTCTGAAGAGGCGTCAAGGAAAATTTTCACTGGCGCATCAGGGAATACCACGGTTCCCATGTCGCGGCCGTCGGCGATCAGCCCCGGCGCTTCACGGAAACCGCGCTGGCGACGTAACAGCGCTTCACGAACGCGTGGGAAAGCCGCCACCTGAGAGGCCGCATTGGCCACTTCCTGGGTACGGATTTCACCGCTGACATCTTCCCCTTCCAGGATCACTTCAAGGTTGCCATCGGTCGAGACAAAGCGCACATCCAGATGCGCAGCCAGCGGTACCAGCGCTTCTTCAGACGCAACATCCACATGATGATGCAGCGCAGCCAGCGCCAGCACGCGATAGATTGCTCCCGAATCTAAAAGATGCCATTGCAATGCTTCCGCCATCGCTTTGCACAGAGTACCTTTCCCTGCGCCACTTGGCCCATCAATGGTGATTACCGGGGCAATTGCCGTCATCTTTTTCTCCTTAATTAAGGCATACCGTTTACATGAACGCCGCGCATTATACGCGCCAACGTGCGCAACTGTTACCTTTGCGTGCAAATTACGGAATGATTGAAGCAGAGTGTAGAAGAAATGAAAGAGGATGAGTGTCAGAAAGCGTAAGGAAATGCCGCATCAGGTGATGCGGCATACGATCATCAGGCCAGGGTGCTAATGCGCGCCAGCTGCTCGAAGTAGTCCGGGAACGTTTTTGCCGTACACTTCGGATCAAGGATAGTGACTGGCGTATCTGACAACGCCACCAGCGAGAAACACATCGCCATGCGGTGATCGTTGTAGGTGCCAATTTCTGCAAATTGCAGTTTTGCCGGCGGCGTGACGCGAATGTAGTCTTCGCCCTCTTCTACCTCGGCCCCCACTTTACGCAGCTCGGTTGCCATCGCGAACAGGCGGTCCGTCTCTTTCACACGCCAGTTGTAAATGTTTCGCAGCGTGGTGGTGCCTTTCGCAAACAGCGCAGCGGTAGCAATGGTCATCGCCGCATCCGGAATATGGTTCATATCCATATCAATGGCGTTCAGCTCACAGTGGGTACAGGAGATGAAGTCATCGCCCCAGGTCACCAACGCGCCCATTTTTTCCAGTACGTCAGCAAAACGGATATCGCCCTGCACGCTGTTGCGGCCAATGCCCGTCACTTTTACCGTACCGCCTTTAATCGCACCTGCGGCAAGGAAATAGGAGGCGGATGAAGCATCGCCTTCAACCAGGTAGTGGCCCGGGGACTGATACTGCTGCGCTCCGCGCACCACGAAGCGCTGATAAGACTGGTTTTCCACCTCAACACCAAAGGTGTTCATCAGGTGCAGGGTGATATCAATGTACGGCTTAGAAACCAGGTCGCCTTTAATGCTGATGACGGTGTCCTGTGGTGCCAGCGGTGCGGTCATCAGCAGCGCAGTCAGGAACTGACTGGAAACGCTACCGTCAACCTCAACATTGCCGCCAGTAAATCCCCCGCGCAGACGCAGGGGCGGGTAATTTTCCTGCTCAAGATAATCAATCTGCGCGCCGCCCTGGCGCAGGGCATCCACCAGATGGCCGATCGGACGCTCTTTCATTCGCGGCTCACCGGTCAGCACAATATCGTTACTCCCCAGACACAGCGCAGCGGCCAGAGGACGCATCGCGGTACCGGCGTTACCCAGGAAAAGCTCCAGCGCTTCAGCAGAATGTAACGCGCCGCCGTTACCGGTGACTTCACAACGGGTACGATCGTCAGACAGCGCGTACTGAACGCCCAACGCTTTCAGTGCATTGAGCATATGGCGCACGTCATCGCTGTCCAGCAGATTAGTGAGGACGGTGGTGCCGTTTGCCAGAGCTGCCAGCAGCAGAGCGCGGTTCGAGACACTTTTTGAACCAGGCAGATTAATGGTGCCATCTACCCGCGCGATAGGTTGTAACGTCAGGGATTCCATGAAACTCAACTCTCAACTCAACATAATAAAAACCCCGCAGGAACGCTGCGGGGGTGAAAAACAGCCAATTAACCGTGACGACGTTCGAAGTCGATCATGAAATCAGTCAGGGCTTTAACGCCTTCCAGCGGCATGGCGTTATAGATAGAGGCGCGCATCCCGCCTACCACACGGTGGCCTTTCAGCGCATGCAGACCCGCCGCGAAGGACTCTTCCAGGAACACGTTATCCAGGTTGCTGTCCGCCAGCTGGAACGGCACGTTCATGCGCGAACGGTTAGTTTTGGCGACATCGTTACGGTAGAAATCGCTCTTGTCGATCACGCCGTACAGCAGTTCAGCCTTTTGCTGATTGATCTTATCCATCTGCGCCACACCGCCTTTTTGCTTCAGCCATTTGAAGACCAGGCCGGAGAGATACCAGGCAAACGTTGGTGGGGTGTTGAACATGGAATCGTTGTCGTTCAGGACGGTGTAATCCAGAATTGACGGGCAAGACTTATGGGCTTTCCCCAGCAGGTCTTCACGCACGATAACGATTGTCAGGCCCGCAGGACCGATGTTTTTCTGGGCACCCGCGTAGATGACGCCGTAGCGGCTGACATCCAGCGGGGTGGACAGAATGGTTGAAGAGAGGTCCGCCGTCACAATGACATTTTCGCCAAAGTCTGGCTCTTCGTGAATGGCAATACCGTCGATGGTTTCGTTCGGGCAGTAGTGAAGATACGCGGCGTTGTCAGAAAGCTGCCACTCACTCATCGGCTTCACGGCGCGCAGACCGTCAACGGTCACTTTGGCATCGATGACATTCGGCGTGCAATATTTATGCGCTTCTTTTACCGCACTGGCCGCCCAGTAGCCCGCATCAACGTAATCAGCGGTGGTTTTGTCGCCCAGCAGATTGAGCGGGATACCCGCAAACTGGCCGCGTCCACCGCCGTGACAGAACAATACTTTGTAGTTCGAGGGAATGTTCAGCAGATCGCGAAAATCCTTTTCTGCCTCTTCCGCCACCTTAATAAACGCTTTACCCCGGTGGCTGACTTCCATCACCGACGTACCCAGACCGTTCCAGTCACACAGCTCCTGTTGAGCCTGTTTGAGCACATCTGTCGGTAACATTGCCGGACCTGAACTGAAATTAAAGACTTGAGCCATTTCCCCTCACCACGCTAAAAGCCATAAGTTATAACTGTGGATATCGGTTTTATCATTCAGTGACACGCGCCGCAATGTCTAAAACTGATGGCCGAAGAAATGTGTCACTCGTCACACAATACAATCTGCCGTACCGTTGTCACAAAACCGACAAAATCGCTGTCAGGTGATGTGTTTAGCCCGGCTAACCTTCGTCCATTCTGGATTCGTACAGCGGGGGCATAATTGATGATCGCCCGCCTGCATGACCACCACATGACTACATTTTATGCAGGCATACTCCCCCGCTTCAGGTACAGTTTTGTATCGCTCGATGAGCATATCCGGCAGGATGCACAGACCGGGCTTCACCTCATCGTCGGGATAGTAATAAACGCTGATTTGACCATTCGTTTCCATAATCGCCAGACGCACCTGCCCCAGTTGCTCAACACTGCTCAGACGGAGTTCCATAAAGAACTCAAACTCCGTCATATTGGCGCTTTGCACATTCTCCCAGGCCAGTTGACCATCTTCGACAATCACCACCGGCTTCCCTTCGAGCAGATCTTCAAGTTTCTCACTTTTCGACATCAGCCACATGACCAGCCGGTACAGCAGTGCAAGCGTCACAAAGACGATAAAGACCGGCACCATCGGCACATCGTCATAAAAGGCAACATCCCCCGCCGCCGACCCCAGCGTCAGGATAATCAGTACTTCAAAAAGCGACATCTGCCGCACGCCGCGACGTCCGGTGATTTTCAGAAACAGGAAGACGAGTACAAAGGTGTAAAGGCTGCGCAACGCCACTTCGCCTAAAAACTCAGGCGGGACTTTATCAAACGCCATCCGCTGGAGATCAAATGCTTTCATTTTTCTATGCCTTAACAGTAGGTTACTGCTTATAAGCATAGCCCAGCCATTTATTTTCGCCGGAGATAGCACCCGTCACGCAAAACCCGTATCATTGCGCGCTTTACGTACGATAAAAGTGAACGCCATGACTCAAACGTTTATCCCCGGCAAAGACGCCGCTCTGGAAGATTCCATCGCTCGCTTCCAGCAGAAACTGACCGACCTGGGCTTTAATATCGAAGAAGCCTCCTGGCTGAATCCGGTGCCTCACGTCTGGTCCGTGCATATTCGCGACAAAGACTGTGCGCTGTGCTTTACCAATGGTAAAGGCGCGACCAAAAAAGCGGCGCTGGCCTCTGCGCTGGGTGAGTATTTTGAGCGTCTGTCCACCAACTACTTCTTCGCCGACTTCTGGCTGGGCGAAACTATCGCCAACGGTCCGTTCGTTCACTACCCGAACGAAAAATGGTTCCCGCTGACCGAAAACGATGAACTGCCGGAAGGCATTCTCGATGCCCGCCTGCGCGCGTTCTACGATCCGGAAAACGAGCTGACCGGCAGCATGCTGATCGACCTGCAATCCGGCAATGAGGATCGTGGGATCTGCACCCTGCCGTTCACCCGTCAGTCTGACGAGCAGACCGTTTATATCCCGATGAACATCGTCGGCAACCTGTATGTGTCCAACGGCATGTCTGCCGGTAATACCCGCAACGAAGCGCGCGTGCAGGGGTTGTCTGAAGTTTTCGAGCGTCACATCAAAAACCGCATTATTGCTGAATCCATCAGCCTGCCGGAGATCCCGGCTGACGTGCTGGCGCGCTACCCGGGCGTGGTGGAATCCATCGCCAAACTGGAAGCAGAAGGTTTCCCAATCTTTGCTTATGACGGCTCTCTGGGCGGCAAATATCCGGTTATCTGCGTAGTGCTGTTCAACCCGGCCAACGGCACCTGCTTCGCCTCCTTCGGCGCGCACCCTGACTTCGGCGTGGCGCTGGAGCGTACCGTGACCGAACTGCTGCAAGGTCGTAGCCTGAAAGATCTCGACGTGTTTACGCCGCCGACCTTTGATGACGAAGAGGTCGCCGAGCACACCAACCTCGAAACGCACTTCATCGACTCCAGCGGTTTGATCTCCTGGGATATGTTCAAACAGGACGCGGACTATCCGTTCGTGGACTGGAGCTTTGCCGGTACGACGGAAGAAGAGTTCGCCACCCTGATGGCGATCTTCCACGCGGAAGATCAGGAAGTCTACATTGCCGACTATGAACATCTCGGCGTTTACGCGTGCCGTATTATTGTGCCAGGTATGTCGGACATTTATCCGGCAGAAGATCTGTGGCTGGCAAACAACAGCATGGGCGCGCATCTGCGTGAAACTCTGCTGGCCCTGCCAGGCAGCGAGTGGGATAAAGAAGATTATCTGAACCTGATCGCCCAGCTGGACGAAGAAGGACACGATGATTTCACCCGCGTACGCGAACTGCTGGGTCTGGCGACCGGAAAAGATAACGGCTGGTACACCCTGCGCATCGGCGAGCTGAAAGCGATGCTGGCGCTGGCGGGCGGCGATCTGGATCAGGCTTTGGCCTGGACCGAGTGGACGATGGAGTTTAACCAGTCCGTCTTCTCCGCCGAGCGCACTAATTATTACCGTTGCCTGCAAACGCTGCTCCTGCTTTCTCAGGAAGACGACCGCGAGCCATTGCAGTATCTGAACGCCTTTGTGCGTATGTACGGTGCGGATGCCGTTGAAGCTGCCAGCGCGGCGCTGAGCGGTGAAGAACCATTCTACGGCCTGCAAGCGGTTGACAGCGATCTGAAAGCCTTCCCGGCGCATCAGTCACTGCTGAAAGCGTATGAAAAATTGCAGAAGGCAAAAGCCGCTTACTGGTCAAAATAAGCGCATATAACATTAATGGCTGTAGGCGTATTGAATCGCCTGAGCTATATTACGGGGCAATTTCATTGCCCCTTTTTTTTATTTTTCCGCAATGACGTTTAATTGTAATAATTAAGTTAACCACGGGTAAATATAAAAACGCTTACCTGAGCTTTACTGTTACTAATTATAATAAATACTCCATTTTAATTAACTGTTCCATGGGAGGCTGACGGAAAAAATTCAACTCTTTTCATAACTTTTAAAATTTATTTTTATACGGATAATCAAACACTTACTCCGCTTTTGCTGTAAAACCATACACACTGCGGGCCTATAAGCCAGGCGAGATATGATCTATATCAATTTCTCTTCTATAATGCTTTGTTAGTATCTCGTCGCCGACTTAATAAAGAGAGAGTTAGTGTGAAAGCTGACAACCCTTTTGATCTATTACTCCCCGCTGCGATGGCGAAAGTTGCCGAAGAAGCGGGTGTCTACAAAGCCACGAAACATCCGATGACGACGTTCTTTCTGGCCATTACGGCTGGGGTGTTCATCTCCATCGCTTTCGTCTTCTATATCACAGCCACCACCGGCACTGCCGGGATGCCTTTCGGCATAGCGAAACTGATTGGTGGTATTTGCTTTTCACTGGGCCTGATTCTCTGCGTCATCTGCGGCGCCGACCTCTTCACCTCAACGGTGCTGATTGTTGTGGCAAAAGCCAGCGGAAGAATTACCTGGGGTCAACTGGGGCGCAACTGGCTCAACGTTTACGTTGGCAACCTGATTGGCTGTCTGCTCTTTGTTCTGTTGATGTGGCTCTCTGGCGAGTATATGACCGCCAACGGCGGCTGGGGGCTTAACGTCCTGCAAACCGCCGACCACAAAATGCACCATACATTTATCGAAGCCGTTGCTCTCGGCATCCTCGCAAACCTGATGGTCTGCCTGGCGGTCTGGATGAGCTACTCTGGTCGTAGCCTGATGGATAAAGCCATGATTATGGTTCTGCCGGTTGCGATGTTTGTTGCCAGCGGCTTTGAGCACAGTATTGCGAATATGTTCATGATCCCGATGGGGATTGTTATCCGCAACTTTGCAAGCCCGGAGTTCTGGACTGCTGTAGGTTCAACCCCGGAAAGTTTTTCACACCTGACGATTATGAACTTCATTACTGATAACCTGATCCCCGTCACTATCGGGAACATTATCGGTGGGGGTCTGTTAGTTGGGTTGACATACTGGGTCATTTACCTGCGTGGCGGCGATCATCATTAATGGTTGTCTCAGGCAGTAAATAAAAAATCCACTTAAGAAGGTAGGTGTTACATGTCCGAGCTTAATGAAAAGTTAGCCACAGCCTGGGAAGGTTTTACGAAAGGTGACTGGCAGAATGAAGTCAACGTCCGTGACTTTATTCAGAAAAACTATACCCCGTATGAAGGTGACGAATCCTTCCTGGCTGGTGCGACTGACGCAACCACCAAGCTGTGGGACAGCGTAATGGAAGGCGTTAAACTGGAAAACCGCACTCACGCACCAGTTGATTTTGACACCTCCGTTGCTTCTACCATCACTTCTCACGATGCTGGCTACATCAATAAAGCCCTTGAGAAAATCGTTGGTCTGCAAACTGAAGCACCACTGAAACGCGCAATCATCCCGTTCGGTGGTATCAAAATGGTTGAAGGTTCCTGCAAAGCGTATAATCGCGAGCTGGACCCAATGCTGAAAAAAATCTTCACCGAATACCGCAAAACCCATAACCAGGGCGTATTCGATGTTTACACCAAAGACATTCTGAACTGCCGTAAATCTGGCGTTCTGACCGGTCTGCCAGATGCCTATGGCCGTGGTCGTATCATCGGTGACTACCGTCGCGTTGCGCTGTACGGTATCGACTTCCTGATGAAAGACAAATACGCGCAGTTCGTCTCTCTCCAGTCTGACCTGGAAAACGGCGTAAACCTGGAAGCGACTATCCGTCTGCGTGAAGAGATCGCTGAACAGCACCGTGCGCTGGGTCAGATCAAAGAGATGGCGGCTAAATACGGCTGTGATATCTCTGGTCCTGCTACCAACGCTCAGGAAGCTATCCAGTGGACCTACTTCGGCTACCTGGCCGCAGTTAAGTCTCAGAACGGTGCAGCAATGTCCTTCGGCCGCGTATCCACCTTCCTGGATGCGTACATCGAACGTGACCTGAAAGCAGGCAAAATCACCGAACAAGACGCTCAGGAAATGATTGACCACCTGGTCATGAAACTGCGTATGGTTCGCTTCCTGCGTACCCCAGAATATGATGAGCTGTTCTCTGGTGACCCAATCTGGGCAACCGAATCTATCGGCGGTATGGGCGTAGATGGCCGTACTCTGGTAACCAAAAACAGCTTCCGCTTCCTGAACACCCTGTACACCATGGGTCCTTCTCCGGAGCCGAACATCACCGTTCTGTGGTCTGAAAAACTGCCTCTGAACTTCAAGAAATTCGCCGCTAAAGTGTCCATCGACACCTCTTCTCTGCAATATGAGAACGATGACCTGATGCGTCCTGACTTCAACAACGATGACTACGCTATCGCTTGCTGCGTAAGTCCAATGGTTGTTGGTAAGCAAATGCAGTTCTTCGGTGCGCGTGCAAACCTGGCGAAAACCATGCTGTACGCAATCAACGGCGGCGTTGATGAAAAACTGAAAATGCAGGTTGGTCCTAAGTCTGAACCGATCAAAGGCGACGTGCTGAACTATGACGAAGTCATGGACCGCATGGATCACTTCATGGACTGGCTGGCTAAACAGTACGTGACCGCGCTGAATGTTATCCACTACATGCACGACAAGTACAGCTACGAAGCCTCTCTGATGGCGCTGCATGACCGTGACGTCATTCGCACCATGGCATGTGGTATCGCAGGTCTGTCCGTTGCGGCTGACTCCCTGTCTGCAATCAAATATGCGAAAGTTAAACCAATTCGTGACGAAGATGGTCTGGCTATCGACTTCGAAATCGAAGGCGAATATCCGCAGTTTGGTAACAACGACGCTCGCGTTGATGACATGGCGGTTGACCTGGTAGAACGTTTCATGAAGAAAATTCAGAAACTCACTACCTATCGTAACGCTATCCCGACTCAGTCTGTTCTGACCATCACCTCTAACGTTGTGTATGGTAAGAAAACCGGTAACACCCCAGACGGTCGTCGTGCTGGCGCGCCATTCGGCCCAGGTGCTAACCCAATGCACGGTCGTGACCAGAAAGGTGCGGTTGCCTCTCTGACCTCCGTTGCTAAACTGCCGTTTGCTTACGCGAAAGATGGTATCTCTTACACCTTCTCTATCGTGCCAAACGCGCTGGGTAAAGACGACGAAGTGCGTAAAACTAACCTCGCGGGTCTGATGGATGGTTACTTCCACCACGAAGCGTCCATCGAAGGTGGTCAGCACCTGAACGTGAACGTGATGAACCGTGAAATGCTGCTCGATGCGATGGAACACCCTGAGAAATATCCTCAGCTGACCATCCGCGTATCTGGCTACGCAGTACGTTTTAACTCCCTGACGAAAGAACAGCAGCAGGACGTTATTACCCGTACTTTCACTCAGTCCATGTAAGTGGAATTGACTGAAATCACGCGTTAAAAAGCGTACAATAAAGGCTCCACGCAAGTGGGGCCTTTTTAACACCCTCGCTTCATCAGTCTCTTTTGTCCGCTATCTATACTTAATGGATAACAGCCAAAACAGACTCGACATAGCCTTTGAGCTGTGCATCTACATAGGCCCCCGGATGGGCCAAATTCGGAGATATCACCGCAATGTCAATTATTGGTCGTATTCACTCCTTTGAATCCTGTGGCACCGTCGATGGCCCGGGGATCCGCTTTATCACTTTCTTCCAGGGCTGCCTGATGCGCTGCCTGTACTGCCATAACCGTGACACCTGGGACACCCATGGAGGTAAAGAAGTCACCGTAGAAGATCTGATGAAAGAGGTGGTGACCTATCGCCACTTCATGAACGCGTCCGGCGGTGGCGTGACGGCATCCGGCGGTGAAGCCATTCTTCAGGCTGAATTTGTGCGCGACTGGTTCCGCGCCTGCCACAAAGAAGGCATTCATACCTGCCTCGACACCAACGGCTTTGTGCGCCGTTACGATCCAGTTATTGATGAACTGCTTGAAGTGACCGATCTGGTCATGCTCGATCTCAAGCAGATGAACGATGAGATCCACCAGAATCTGGTTGGCGTCTCGAACCACCGTACCCTAGAATTTGCCAAATACATTGCCAACAAAGGCGTCAAGACCTGGATCCGCTACGTGGTGGTGCCGGGCTGGTCAGATGATGATGACTCTGCACATCGTCTGGGTGAATTTACCCGGGATATGGGTAACGTGGAGAAAATCGAACTCCTGCCCTATCACGAGCTGGGTAAACATAAATGGGTGGCGATGGGTGAAGAGTACAAGCTCGATGGCGTGAAGCCGCCGAAAAAAGAGACGATGGAGCGCGTCAAAGGTATTCTTGAGCAGTATGGCCACAAGGTCATGTATTAACGAAAAGGCCCGGTGAAAACCGGGCCTTTTTATATTCTATTTAAAGACGCCGTTAATAACGGAAGTCACAATCGCTGTACTCAGCGCAATTAAGACCAGGTCGTCACCTACCACGCGCCATTCATAGCCCGGATAGGAAGGAAGCTGACCCAGCATATCGGCTGGCACGGTTTTCTTCGCAATGCCCGGAGGCAGTGGCTTACCGCGCGCCAGGTTTTTCGCAATACCCGGAGGCAGAGAGTCGTAGCCCGTTAAGCCGTAATTCAGGGCCAGATGGCGGGCATGATCGAAGCTTACGCGAGCATCCACATCATTACCGACATCTTTGCTGTTTTTAAAGCTCTTATCCGATTTCCCAGGGTTATCCTGACCGTTATTGTGCTTATTACCATGGTTACCAGAGTTCCCGTTACCATGATTGCCGCTATTACCTTGTCCGCCACCGTTTCCGTGACCACCGCCATTCCCGTTACCAGGATTAGCCATGGCCGGAGCCGTTGCAAACGTTAAAGCCAACACTACGGCAAGTGCGGTAGTGGAAAAACGACGAGTAGACATGATGGCTGCCTTTTAGTGGGAGAACTCATTGGAATTATCGCCAGGCAGTAAAAACTCACAATCAGTAAAAGTCTTATATGTGACAGGGACAAAAAAGCCTGTCATCGACAGGCTTTTAATAAATCAGGCATGGGCCACTGGCGTTGGATGTTCGCCCACTTTGCGCAGCAGCATTAGCAGATAAATAAACGACACGCTGGCGATCATGATAAACAGCAGATTATCAGAATAATTTTGCATGAGCATAGCGGTAAAAGTCGGCCCCAGTAAACTGCCGATGGTGTAACTCAGCAACAAAGCCTGGTTCATCGCCACCAGCTGGTGATGCTCAACTTTCTCACAGGCCCACGCCATCGCGACTGGATAGAGCGTAAAGCCCGCAGCCCCCAGAATGAACAGCGCGGGCGCCATCGCGGCGTTGCTGAGCATGGCGAGACAGCCCATGATGACCACGAAGACCTGAACGCGCAGCACCAGCAGACGACCAAAGCGGTCCGCCAGGCGGCCAATCGGCCACTGGCCGACAATCCCCGCGCTGACCATCACCGCCATCCAGAAACCGATCCCGGAATCACTGACGCCCTGATGGTTAAGATAGAGCGGCATCAGGCCATAGAGCGAGCCCAGCACAATCCCGGAAATAATGCAGCCGTTAACCCCCAGACGCGCCTGGCGCAGTCTCAGCATCGGCCAGACGTGGGTGGCTTCCTGATGTTCGCTGTTTTGATTCACAATACGGGTAAAGAGCAGCGGCAGGATCGCCGCCAGCACCATGCCCGTCACCCACGGCAGCACGCTCATCAGGTCGGTTGGCAGTTTGCTGACCATCAGCTGTCCCAGAACGGTACCGACGTAGTAAACCATCATATAGGCCGCCAGCAGACGCCCGCGATTACGGGACGTGCCGCTGCACATCAGCGCACTTTCAACCACCACCCAGATCATGGCGCAGCCGACGCCCGCAATAAAGCGCCAGACCATCCAGCTCCAGAAGCCGACCATAAGGCCTAAACCGGCGCAGCCGACGGCAAAGATCAGCGACGCCAGATAATAACTGCGGTTAAAACCAAAGCGCTTAATAAGGCTGCCCGTTAATAAGGTGCCCAGCAGATTGCCCGTAAAAAAGGACGAGCTAACCATACCCACCTGCCAGGTCGGTAAGTTTTCATGGGCGAGCCATAGCGGGACGAGTGTGTTTAACACCGCGATCGCCAGGGTCAGCAAAAGCAGGCCACAGAGCAACAAAAGCACCGGGCGGGTATAGGTGGTCATGGATTAAAAACCGTGAGGAAGTTCAGATTTCGTGCGCATCATGCCACTGGCAAAAACAAAGTCAATCCACCGATTCAGGCGTCACGCACGTTATGCGCCTTGTCGATTTAAAAAACTCATCCTGCTAATGCAAAGCCTGCTACTTATATTAATTATCTATTTGTTTTTATTTATTTCCGGGAATTTTTACAACGAAACATCAGTCGAAAAATTTCATGAATGAAAAAAGAAAAGCCGGGCGCTATGTCCCGGCTTTTTATAACAAAATCTAAAATTAGCTGGCGATAGCCAGACCGACCGTCATATGCAGACCATAAAATACGCCGCGACCAATTAACTCCCCTGCCAGCACCAGTACAAAGGCCAGGGACAGTAACGGCAGCGCAGGCGAGTAACCTTTAAGCTGAGGGGCAATCCAGCACACCAGCGCAGCCGTCAGCAGCACCACACGCCAGGCCATCAGCGAACCGTAATCCGGCACCAGCGCCGAAGCCTGCTGGATAGAGCTGTGAATGGTCGCCAGCTCCGCTCCCTGCATGAGCGCGACAACGGTACTGATTACCAGCGCCAGCAGCGAGACCGCGGGCAGCAGGCGCATCGCCCAACCATTAATGCCAGCCACGCGCAGCAGCAGATAACCCAGCAGGGGCCCGCCAATAAACATGGTCAGGAAGAAGCTCATCGGCGTCCAGACGCTGTACCAGGTTGGAACCGTATCAATGGTGTTGTACACCCTGACCATCATCCAGACGAAGACAACGCCCAGTACCATGGTGACGATGAGCCACAACGCGCGTAACCCTGACGGCAGCTTTTTCACCGCTGCCAGTAACCACCCCAGCCCGCCAACGGCAAAGAAGATTGCGCCGCTGGCAATCTCGTTACTCAGCGAAGAGGCACCTACGCGGTTCAGGGAGTTAAACGCGCGCATCGGTGAGCCCAGGTGCAGCGTAGAGGCGATAAACCCAATGCCCATCAACACCCACAGGCCAAACATGCTTAACACTAAACGCTGCTGCTGTTCAGTATTGAGGTTCCCTTTTAACAGCGCCAGCGCAAGAACGATAAACCCGCCCGCCACGCACTGCCCAAAGACCATGAAGATCATCAGCGGCCATTCATGCCATCCACTTCCCATCTCACACCTCCTTCGGGTTTGCCAG